>Ga0209777_10001223_pt1 | contig 38355 bp, 27 predicted proteins | sample FrelakmetHBP12HB_FD_187147 | JGI IMG/M metagenome (GOLD analysis project Ga0209777, IMG submission 187147) | Freshwater lake sediment microbial communities from the University of Notre Dame, USA, for methane emissions studies -HBP12 HB (SPAdes)... | ecosystem: Environmental > Aquatic >...
CGGGATCGACAACTGCCGGCTTGCCACATCCGCGGCGGCACTGTATGCTGGAACCCATGCAGACCCGGGTAGTCAGGATCTCGGACATGGGGGCCCAGGCCGTTGCGGCCATCAACGAGGCCGCCGCCCGCCTGGATGGCGGAGCATTGGTCGCCTTTCCCACAGAGACCGTGTACGGGGTGGCCTGCCGGGTCGGTGGCCCCTTTCTGGAAAGGCTCGATCAGCTCAAGGGACGAGGGCCGGACAAACGCTATACCATCCACATCGGCCGCAAAGAGCACGTCCGTCGATTCGTGCCCCACATGACCTTGAAGGCCAGGAAACTGGTGGAACAGGCCTGGCCGGGCCCGCTGACCGTGGTCTTTGAATTGGACGAGAACTCCCTGGAACAACAGCGAAAGGCCCTGCCCGCCGAGATCTGGGGGGTCCTCTATAGGGGTTCTACGATCGGTATTCGATGTCCGGATCATCCGGTGGCCTCGGCCCTGCTGCGGTTGACCCATCATCCGGTCGTCGCGCCCAGCGCCAACCCGGCCGACCAGCCCCCCGCGGTCGACGGCCGGCAGGTTCTGCAGTACTTTGAGGGTCAGATCGAGCTGCTCCTGGACGCCGGTCCCTGCAGGCACGGGCAGAGCAGCACCGTGGTCCGAGTCACTCCCCACCGGCTGGAGGTCCTGCGCGAAGGGGTCTACCCACGGCGGACCATCGAGGAGTGGACCCGCATCCGACTGCTTTTCGTTTGTACCGGCAATACCTGTCGCAGCGCCATGGCCGAGGCCCTGTGCCGCCGCCACCTCGCCCAAAAACTCGGGTGCCGCGTTGACGAATTGGAGGCCATGGGATATAGTGTTCGTTCCGCCGGCACCGCGGATCTTCCGAGCATGCCGGCCAGCACGGGAGCCCTGGCCGCATGTGCAGGCAAGGGAATTGATATCCGCAGTCACAGGAGCCGTGCGTTGTCGGCCTCGCTGGTCAAGGACAGTGACTTGGTCTTCGTGATGGAACAGGCCCATCGCGAGGCCGTGCTGTCCCTGCACCCGCAGGTGGCAGACCGATGTGTCCTGCTCGACCCCGATGGGGAGATCGAAGACCCGATCGGACAGCCGCTGGAGGTGTTCCATCGGTGTGCCGAACAGATCGAAGGTGCACTTGAAAAGAGAGTCGGTGAATGGGTCCTATGAAAGTGGCGATTGGAAGCGATCATAGAGGGTTTCACGTCAAAGAGATCATCAAGTCCATCGTCACCCAGTTGGGACATGAGCCGGTGGACCTGGGAACCGCCAGCGATCACCCCGTGGACTATCCTGACATCGCCTACATCGGGGCCACTGCGGTCTCCAAGAAGCAGGTGGACAGGGCCATCCTGATCTGTGCCACGGGCATCGGGATGTGCATCGCGGCCAACAAGGTCCCAGGCGTGCGGGCGGCGCTCTGCCACGACGACTTCACGGCCGGCGTGTCCCGCGGACACAACGACTCCAACGTCCTGTGTATCTCGGCGGACCAGGTTGGACGAGTGGTCCTCCGCAAGATGGTGGAGACCTGGCTGACCACCGAGTTTGCCGGCGGCCGCCACGAGCGACGGCTCAACAAGATCGTGGCCATCGAGCAGGGAAAGGACCCGCGAGAGGTCTGACCGGGTCCGGACGTGCTGTGTCCTCTATTGACTTTGGCCTGCCGTTGGTGCACAATATCTCCAGCACCACAGGGCCTGGGAACGAAGGATGACTCTTCGGCCAGTCCTTGTGTCGGGTACCCACGGTGGTAGGGTGTTTTTGTGTCAAGGGAGGATGTTATGAGCCGTTTCAAGTCGCCGATCGTGACAACCCTTACAGTCCTCACGGCCCTCGCCGTCTGCGTGCCCGTGCGGGCGGACGGCATCATCGACCTTGGCCCCGAGGAGTTCGTCAAGGCCGACGGCAACGACATCGTCGTGCCGGGCTACTCGGTGCCGGCCTTTGAGGACTGGAACAACGATCTGCTCAAAGACCTGATCGTCGGTGAGGGTGGAGGCACAACGCCGGGCAGGGTCCGTGTCTACCTCAATGTGGGGACGGAATCGGATCCCTGCTTCGTGAACTACTCCTACGCACAGTCAGCCGGCAAGGACTTGGTCTGTCCGCCTCTGGGCTGCATGGGCTGCTTTCCGCGGGTCGTGGACTGGAACGGCGACGGCCTCAGAGACCTGCTCGTCGGCCTGGCCGACGGCACCGTCAAGATCTATTTGAACGTGACGGACAACAACCAGCCGGCCTTCGATGCGGGGACGAACGTCATGGCAGGTAGCGGCGACGCCTGGACCCTCGACGTCGGGATGCGGGCGACTCCCATCCCCGTGTACTGGAATGATGACGGCCTGCTGGATCTCGCGGTCGGCGGCCTCGACGGCCTGATCCACGTGTACACCAACTGCGGTTGTGGCGGGGGCATCCCGCCCCACTTCTACACCTCCCCGCAGGCAGGTCTGTTTGTTCAGGCGGACGGCCACGACCTCCAGGTCCCCTCCGGACGATCGAGCCCGGTCATCATGGATCTGGACGGCGATGGGAAGAAAGACCTCCTCACCGGGAACACGGCCGGTCAGATCCTGTTCTATAGGAACATCGGGCTGGATTCACTTCCTGTGCTCGGCGGGTACACCCTCGTCCAATCGCAGGATAAGCCCATTCAACTGCCGGGGGTCTCACCCCGCTCCCGCCCGTTCGTCTGCTATTGGACCGGAGATGGCCACTTCGGCCCCAAGGACGGGTACTGGGATCTCCTGGTTGGCTCCGGAGACGGCAAGATCCGCCTCTATCGCGGCATTCCCAAGCCGGGCGATTTCGACGCCGATGGCGACATCGACGGCGACGACTTCACGTTCCTCGCCAAGGCACTGGACAAACCGGTCGCCGCGGGAGGCAGCCCAGCCGATCTCAACAAGGATGGCGTAGTCGACATCCTCGACCTCCGGCTGTTCGCCGATCTGTGGCTGGCTGCGCACAAGTAGGGCTACGGCTTCTCAATGAATCGCTCCGCACCGCGGGTCTTGATGATCCTGAGCCGCGATGACCCCATGCCCGGCTGATCCGGGCCCCCGGTCCGGTCGGGTTTCATCACGATCGCCTCAACCTGTGGAAGGCCCTCCACCAACGATATCGCCTCCTCTTCGCCCAAGAGACAGACGGGCTTGGTCATGGCGTCGGCGGTCATGGCGTCAGGAGCGATGATCGTGACGCTGGACACCTGCTCGTTGCTCATGCCGGTCCGGGGGTCCAGGATGTGGCTGACCTTGCGATCCCCCACCATGACGAAACGCCGGTAGTGGCCGCTGGTGGCAACCGCCTGATCGGTGAGTCTCAACACCATGCTGATCCTCTCCTCGGCCGGGCCCTCGTCGTCTACGTGGCAAGGGTCCTGAACACCGATCCGCCAGAAGTCCTTTCCCTGGGGAGGCCGCCCAAAACAACGGATGTTGCCTCCGAGGTCCACCATGCCGCCCAAGGCCCCCTGCTCCTTTAGGATCTCCACGGAGCGATCCACAGCATAGCCCTTGGCGATCCCGCCCAGGTCGATCTTCATCCCCTGCACCTTGAATCGCACGGTCCTCTGGTTCGGATCGAGCGAGACCTTGTCCCAGCCGACCCTGGCCCGCGCCTGGGACAGCTCCGCGTCCGTGGGCTGAACGCCGGCCTGGCCGGCCGCCTTCCACAGATCCATCAGGGGTCCCACCGTGACGTCGAAGCTCCCCTCCGACAACTGGCTGACCTCCAGGGCCTTCCGGAGGACCACCATCATCGGCTCTGACACCTGGACCGGATGGTCATAGGCCTCGGCATTGACTCGGGCCAGCTCCGAGTCGGGCCGGTGGTAGCTCATCAATTGCTCGACCCACTGCAGATCCCTGAACGCCGCCTCGATACCCCGCGTAGCCGTGGATCGGCTGGGGGCCACCACCACCAACCTCGCGAAGGTCCCCATCACCACGCGGGTCCCCCCATCCACGGTCACCTCCCGCCCGGCCCACGCCCACAGACCCGCTGCTGCCGCCGCTGCCACGGCGGCCCCGATCCCGAGCATCCTCTTTCTCTGGGTCATCCAGGTCTCCTGAGGACCGTCGCACCTGGGGCGGTCAGACGCTATAATACGCCCATGCATCCAAAAAGGATAGAGTCCCTGGCCGACCGCGTGGAGAACGAGTTCCTGGACTTCGTTCTCAGGCCCGGCCGCTACATCGGCGGCGAGGTCAATCAGATTCGCAAGGACCTGGCCCGCTGTGACGTCAAGGTGGCATTATGCTTTCCGGACACGTACGAGGTGGGCATGTCCCACACGGGCATGGCCATCCTGTATGAGGTCCTCAACGGCCTGGAGGGCGTTGCCGCCGAGCGGGTATTCAACCCGTGGGTCGACGCCGAGCGGGTCTTGCGGGCCAAGGCCATCCCCCTGTTCAGCCTCGAATCCAAGATGTCTTTGGGCAGCTTCGATTGGATCGCGTTCAGTCTGACCAATGAGCTGTGCTACACGAACGTCCTGACCATGCTGGACCTGGCAGGCGTACCGATCCGAGGCCGGCATCGGGGACCTGACGATCCGCTGGTCATTGCCGGCGGGGGTATGGCCCATTGTGCAGAGCCCATGGCGGAGTTCATCGACGCCTTTGTGCTCGGCGACGGGGAGCAGGCCGCGGTGGAGCTGGTTCAACTGTTCCGGGAGTGCCGTGCAGCCGGCGTGGACAGGCACGGATTCCTGCTGGCCGCTGCAAGGCGTTTCGACTGGGTGTATGTCCCATCCCTCTATGAGGTCGAGTATGACCGGAACCGGATCAGGGCCGTGGTGCCCAAGACCGATGGCCTGTCGGTCCGGCGCCGTGACGCCGTGGTGGAGGACCTGGAGACCGCCCCCGTGCCTACACAGCCCATCGTCCCCTCCGTGCAGGCCATTCAGGAGCGGGTCAGCCTCGAGATCATGCGGGGCTGTCCGGGCCGGTGCCGGTTCTGTCAGGTCAGCTTCTGCAAGCGGCCGGTCCGGTTCCGCAGCGTGGACCGCATCGTGGACCTGGCCAGGGCCTCCTACAAGGCCACTGGATTCGATACGATCAGCCTCCTGAGCCTGTCCAGTGCGGAGTATCCCCATCTGGAGGAGCTGCTCAGGCGACTCCACGAGGTCTTCGAGCCGCTTCACGTGGGGATCTCGGTCCCCAGTCTGCGGGTGGACCGGCAGTTGCGCCTTCTGCCCGAGTTGCTGACCTCCGTGCGAAAGAGCGGCCTGACCATCGCGGTGGAGGCCGCCAGCGAGCGGCTCCGGCAGATCCTCAACAAGCCCCTCAGCGACGAGGACCTCTTTGCCGCGGCAGAGGCCGCGTACCGGGCCGGCTGGCAGCGGCTCAAGCTGTACTTCATGGTCGGCCTGCCCGGCGAGACCGAGGCGGACGTGCGACGCATCGTGGACCTGACCTATGACTTGGCCCATCGGCGGGTCGCCATACGCGGCAGGAGGGCCGAGATCGCCGTCACGGTCAGTTGGCTGGTGCCCAAGCCCCACACTCCGTTCGGTTGGCTGGACCAGCGACCGCGATCCTATTTCGAGCAGGCCCGGCACTGGATCCTTGAGGAGAAGCAACGTCGTCAGGCCCGGTTCCTGATGTTCAAGTTCCACCAAATAGACCAGAGCCTCCTGGAGTCCGCCCTGGGCCGGGGCGATCGACGCCTCGCGGACGTCATCGAATCCGCCTGGCGGTCCGGGGCTCGCTTCGACCTGTGGGACGAGTGCTTCAACTACCCGCTCTGGAAGGAGGCCTTTGCCTGCCACGGCCTGGAGATCGAAGACCTCGCCTCGCGGTCGTTCGATCCCGATGAGGTCCTGCCCTGGGAACACCTGGGCGGCCCGGACAAGGGCTATCTGCTCGATCACCTCCGCAAGGCCCTGGAATCGCTCGATTCTCGGTGAGAGGCCCCTTGTGCGGCCCGGCCCCGTGGCGGAGAGAACCGCCAGACCCTGGCCAGACAGGTCCTAGAAACCGCCGACAGGCCGCGCCCTTTCGCAGGGTTCCATGGGTAGGTGCCAGGCATCGCCCCCTACCGGCCCGGATGCCCTCGGCAACAGCCGGGAATTTCCTCTGAACAGACTCGGACTTCTTGCCGATAGGGAGGGTGACTGGAGGTTCACCGGCAATGTGCCTTAGGACCGGACCAAGGTGGTCCGTTCGTGTCATATGAACAACAGGACAAGAGAGGGTGCACAATGAGGAATGCGAAACCGGTTTTGCTGGTCGAGGACGACAACATCGACGCAATGACGGTCGCGAGGGCCTTCAAGGATCTCAAACTGACCAACAGTCTCTCTCGTTGTACCAACGGCGAGGAGGCCCTGGCGTATCTGCGAGATCCCAACCACAAGGAGCCCTGTGTGATCCTGTTGGACCTGAACATGCCGAGAATGAACGGCACCGAGTTCCTCAAGATCGCCAAGAGCGAAGAACGCCTCAAGTCGATCCCGGTGATCGTGTTGACCACGTCCAACGAAGAGCGAGACGTGGTGGAGAGTTTCCGGCTGAGCGTGGCCGGGTACATCGTCAAGCCGGTAGACTACAAGAAGTTCGTGGAGGCGATCCGGACCATCGACCTGTACTGGACCTTGAGCGAACTGCCGGACGGTGAAACGGGGGTAGAGAATGCACAAGTCGAGACCGCTGTTGCTGGTTGAAGATGACCAGGTCGACGCCCGCGCGGTCAAGCGTGCCCTGGATGACCTGAACATGGCGGACTCCGTGGTGCACCTGCCCAACGGCGAGGAGGCCCTGGCCTATCTCCGCAGCGGCGTCAACGAACGACCTTGTCTGATCCTGCTGGACCTGAACATGCCGCGGATGAACGGGATCGAGTTCCTCAGAGAGGTCAAGAACGACCCCTCGCTGCGACGGATCCCGATCGTGGTCCTGACGACATCGCGTGAAGACCGCGACGTGCTGGGCACGTTCGAGCACAGCGTCGCCGGGTACATGGTCAAACCGATTGACTACCCGAAATTCGTCCAGACCATCCAGGCGATCGCTGAGTATTGGTCGCTGAGCGTGCTGCCTGCGGGGGTATAGCCGGGTGCTCACGTCCCATTGGCGTCGGCTCCGCCCCCACCCGATGAGCCGGAGGTCATGGATTGCACCAGGGCCTGGACCTGTCCCGTCAGATCCTGGACCGTCTGTTGCAGCTCCCTGTTGACTCGTTCGAGGTTCTGGATCTGGACGGCTCGATCCCGAAGTTGGGCCTGGAGCGCCTCAGTCGTGCGACCCACGTCCTTGCCCGCTGCACTGGCGAGATCCCGCTCCTTGCGGAGCTGTTCAATCTGCTGCCGCTGTCTGTCGGCCCCCTCCTGTGTGCTGCCCCATTTGGCCTTCACGTTGGTCAACTCCTCGGTCCGTTCATTCAGGAGACGCTCAAACTCCTCCCGATCGGCCTTGACCTTGTCCAGCTCCTTCAAGGCCCCGGCCAACGACAGTTCGGCCTTCTCCGCCCTGGCTTGCAGCTCCTTGGCGGCATTCTGCCGTTGGTCACATCCCGCCAGGGGCGACAGTGCGACCATGACACCCAACACCAGCCAGAGAAGTCCGATTCTCATGGTCTCTACTCCTTGCAGGCTGACAGCCTATACAACCCCAGCCCCACATAGCCGCAACCAAGGGGCTGTGAGTCATTCACGAAGAACCCCAGTTGGGCACACCTTGAGTAGTCGCAGCACTTCACTCCTGGACAACCACAGGGCTACAGTGTAGTATTGTCGTCGGGAAAGTCAATTTCCAGTTGACCTGGCCACCCAGTTTGAGTAAATAGTGATCGTTACACCCTGTGAATCTGAGAAATCCGGAAAGAGGAGGCTTCAGAAGATGACGGCATGTACCGAAAAAGGCTAACATGGGCCGCACTGGGTATTGTTGGCAATGAATGTGGATGCACTATTCGAGGACTCTAGGACCGTTATGGCCAAAGACAAGCAGGACAAAGCCAATCTGACCCAGGCCGAGATACAGCATTTTCAGGCCCTACTGTTGGAGAAGCGGCAGGAGCTCCTGGGCAACGTCAAGTCCATGGAGGATGATACCCTCAAAAGGGAAAGGACCGATCTGTCGAATCTTCCGCTGCACATGGGCGACATGGGCACGGACACGTTTGAGATCGATAACGCCCTGAGTCTGGTTGACGGCGAGAGGAAGATCTTGGAAGAGATCGACCAGGCCCTCGACCGGATCGAGAACGGGACGTATGGGATCTGCGTAGGCAGTGGAACGCCGATCAGCAAGCCCAGACTCCAGGCCATCCCCTGGACCAAGTACTCCATTGAGTACGCCACCAAGATGGAGAAGGGCCTTGCTCAGGCAGGACGCATTCAAGCCCAGGAAGAGCCTGCTGAGTTCCTCGACGAGGATGCGGCGTAACCTCGCGTCTCTGACGGTGCACACAGGCGCACGCGGGTGACGACCCTGCGTCGTTCATCGACCTGGGGGTCGGCCATCCACGCCTCACGGTTGTGCGTCTCAAACACGCCGCTTGCCTTGGGTCCATCCCGCCGGTAGCCTGATGGGGCGATGGACGCGGTACAACGCAACCTGGCACAGATGGACCTGCCCCGCAGTCCGCGAGACCTCGCCGGGCACGCTGCAGATCGAATCCCGCTGCTCCTTCCTGCCTTGGGTCTGATCACAGGGATAGCCCTCCAGGGATACGTACCCCTTGCCGTGTGGGTCTGGCCCTTGCTGGGGGCCGTCCTTGTCGGGGCCACGGCCCTGGCCCTGCACTGTGGGAAGGCATCCCCTGCGATCCTGGCTGTGGCGGCGTGCCTGGGCTTCCTCTGTGTGGGGGCCGTCCGAACGGCGGACGTGGCCAGGATCGCCCCTGATGACGTCCGCAGGGTCCTGGCCAGTGGCCCTCGACTGGCCACGATCCGGGGACGGATCGTCCGTGACATCCGCATCGACGACCCCAACGGGTCGTTCAAGACCGCACGCCCCATGGACCCGGCCACCACCTTCTACCTGCTGGCGAATGAGATCCAAACCACCGCAGGCTGGAGCCCCATACAAGGGACACTCCGGGTGTGGCTCGGTGGTCCGGCTGAGGACCTCCAGGTCGGAGACGACATCCAGGTACACGCCTGGTTGGACGCCCTGCGACCTGCCACCAACCCAGGCCAGTTCGACATGGCCGCGTACCTCCTCGATCAAGGCGTCGTGGCCGTGGCGACCGTCAAGTCCAGACAGGGTATCGAACGACTTGCCCCCTCCCTGAGCGGACTGCCGACCCGGGTCATTGCCTCCATCCGGCGTAGCGCACGGCTGGCCCTGACCAGCTCGTGGCCAGAAGACCCACCGGCCCTTGGATTGGCCCAGGCCCTGCTGCTGGGCTACCGGCAGGACATCGACAGCCGCCTGTATGAGGCATTCCGCAGGACGGGTCTGCTCCACTACGTGAGTCTGTCCGGCATGCACTTCGGCATCCTGCTGGGGATCGTCTGGTGGATGGCCAAGACCGCCGGACTGCTCAGGGCAGCCAGGGCCGCGGTATGCGCGGTTGCAGTGGGGGTGTTCCTGTTGGCCATACCGCCCACGCCCCCAGCCCTGCGCGCGGGCATCATCTGCTGGGTCTTCTGCGCGAGCCTCCTTCTGCGACGTCAGGGCCATTCCATCAACACCCTGGCCCTGGCCGCCATGATCCTTCTGGTGGTCAGGCCCACCCAGTTGTTTGACGCCAGTTGGCAGTTGTCCTTCGCATGCATGCTGGGGATCTTCGCATTGTCCAAGCCCGTCGAGAAGGCCTTCCATGACAGGACCGGCAACCGCCTTCGTCCGGCCAACCCCGTCAAGACCCTCACCGCGGTCGGGTTGCTGAGGAACCTGGCTTGCGGTGTGGTCACCTTGTTGTCCGTGGGTATCGGGGCCTGGTTGGGTAGCGCAGGGATCCTGCTCTATCACTTCTACAGCCTGACGCCGTTATCCACGGTCTGGACCGTCCTGGTCTTTCCCGGGGTGTGTCTGGTGATGACGCTGGGGTTGGTCAAGATCGTCGTGTTCTTCCTTGTGCCGCCGCTGGGTTCCATCGCCGCCAGGCTCCTGGCAGGATCGACCGACCTGTTGATCTGGTCCGTCGAACGCCTTGGGGATCTGGATGTCTCCACCCTGCGAATAGGCCGGATCGGCGTAGGGCCGATCGTGCTCTACTACGGCCTGCTCCTGATGGCGATGTTCGTCCCCTTCCGGCGCCCTGCCCTCCGCAATGGCGTATATGTCACCCTGGCCGCCCTGCTGGTGGCCTGGGTCGGATGGACCCAGTGGCAGCACACCCATCCCTCGGACCTGACCGTCACCTGTCTGGACGTGGGGCATGGCCAGGCCATTGTGGCCCAGGTGCCCGGCTCCAGGACGATACTCTTCGATGCAGGCTCCATGTACCGGCCGGGAGTAGGCAGCCGAATCGTCAACCCCTTCCTCGACTACAGCGGCCTGTCCAGGCTGGACGCCGTCATCGTCAGCCATATCGATGCCGACCACGTCAACGGCCTGGCGGAGGTCGTCCACCACTGCCGCGTGGAGGCCGTGTATGCAGACGTCCCTGTGCGGGATCTCCTGGACAAGCCCGGTCTGGCCATCCAGCCCCTGGCCAGTCTTACCCGCCAATGGGGTCACGGCGTACAGGTCACCACCCTGTGGCCGCCCTCCAATTCCCAGACGACCCCAGTTGCAGCCAGCGCAAATGACCTCTCCGCTGTCGTGCTCGTCCGGTTCGCAGGCCGCCAGATCCTCCTGTGCTCGGACATCGAGCAACCCACACAGGGGCAACTGCTTGACCTCTACCCGGACCTGCGAGCCGATGTCCTGGTGGTCCCCCACCACGGCTCAGCCAAGACCCTTGCACCCGACTTCATCGAACGACTCGGTCCGGCGGTCCTGATCTGCAGTTGCAGCAGGTCGCAATACCAGGATCGCCAGGTGACAGAGCCCCGCGGAGATCAGACCGCGTACTACACGGGTCGCGACGGGGCAGTCATCGTGCACGTGGATCTCGCGGGCAGGCTTAGGACGGACGGCTACTTGGCAGGCCGGAGCACGCAGTACTGACGGCGCTGCGGAGGGATCGGGGGTCGGGGATCACGGGAACACAGAACATTTGAGGATGCGTGGTCTTGACAGAGGCCTGCGATAGAGATCCGTTTTCTCATAGTCATCGCGATCCGGCCATGGTAAACACCAGGCGCCCGCCCTTCATGATGTCTTGATGGGTGAGGTACGGCTTGTCATACGGCCGGCCGTTCAGCTCAATCGATGAGACGTATCGGTTGTCTTTCGACAGTCCCTTGGCTTCCACGGTGAAGGTCTTCTGGCCCGGCAGCCTCAGCGTGATCTTGCCGATCTGAGGGGCGCCAAATACATACTGCCCAGCCGCCGGATTGACCGGATAGAAGCCCATGACGGAGAAGATGTACCAGGCCGACATCTGTCCGCAATCATCGTTGCCGCAGAGGCCGTCGGTCTTGTTGACGTAGAATCGGTCCACGATCTCTCGCACCAGTTCCTGGGTCCTCCAGGACCTGCCTGCATAGGTGAACAGGTAGGCGATATGATGGCTCGGCTCATTGCCGTGGGCATACTGCCCGATCAACCCGGTGACATCCGGGAGGTTCCCCGCCACCTTTGCGCTCGTGGTGAACAAGGTATTCAACTTGTCGGCAAAGGCCCCCTGACCCCCGATCAATCCGATCAGGCCTTCGACGTCGTGCTGGACGTGCCAGGTGTACTGCCAGGCGTTGCCCTCGGTGTAGTCGCCGCCGACCGATGAGGCGTGCCCCAGGGCGAGCGGATCGAACGGCTCTCTCCATTGTCCCTTGGTATCACGCCCCCGCATGAATCGGGTGTTGGGATCGAGCAGATTCTTGTAGTATTCGGCGCGTTTGGCAAAGGACTCATAGTCCTCGCTCTTGCCCATGGCCTTGGCCATCTGGGCGGCGCAGTAGTCGTCGTACACCGATTCGAGGGTCCGGGACACCGATTCCACCTTCACGACATCGAAGGGATAGTACCCGTACCGGGTATAGACGTCCCAACTGGAGTTCTGATGATTAACGGTCAGCGATGTCTTGATGGCCTCGAATGCCTTCTCCGCGTCAAAGCCTCGAAAGCCTTTGAGGTAGGCGTCAACCACGATGGGCACTGCGTGGTTAGCGATCATGCAGTGGTTCTCCTTGCCCCACAACGTCCAGATCGGCAGGTACCCCTGCGCCTGCCGATGCGCAATCATTGTATTGATGAAGTCGTCCACCCTCTCCGGGGCCAGGATCGTGTACAGAGGATTGGCCGCTCGGTACGTATCCCACAGAGATAGCGTCGAGTAGTACGCCTTGGAAGGAGAGGCATAGACCTTGTCGTCCGCGCCGCGATAGCGGCCGTCGACGTCGGCAATGTTGTTGGGCTGCAGGTACAGATGGTACAGCGAGGTATAGAAGCTCTCCTTCTGGTCGCGAGACCCCTCCACGTCTACCTTGGACAGCAGTGCGTTCCACTGGTCATAGGCCTTCTTGCGCACCTGCCCGAAGTCCCAGCCGGGATTCTCCGCTGCCAGGTTCGCCTTGGCGCCCTCAATGCTGACCGTAGACAAGGCCACCTTCGCCTGTAACGTCTCTCCAGGCTTCACGTCAAAATCGAACACGAAACGCTTCGCCTTTTCACCCTCGCGCATGGGCAGGTCGATCTTGGACCTGAACGGCCTGTCGAACCGGATCACGTAGAAAAAGTGGCGGGACACCCACCCGTTCACCTGATGATGCCCGGCGATGGTCTGGCCGTCTTCGATCTGGATCTCGGCCAGCGACACGCGATTCCTCAGTCCGCCTTCGTCCCCGACCAGCCCGCTCTGCAGATCGACCAGGAGATGGGCAGGTCCCCGGCGGAAGGTATAGCGATGGAACGCCGTGTGGCCGGTGGCAGTCAATTCCACGTCCACCCCGAAGTCATCCAACGTGACGCCGTAGAAGCCGGGCATGGCCTTTTCCGTTGTCTTTGAGAAGCGGCAGTGGTAGTCCTTCCGTTCCACTGCTCCCGTGAATGGCTGCAACAGAATATCCCCGAGGTCCGCGCACCCGGTTCCATTCAGGTGATCCTGCGCAAAGCCAACGATCGCGGCGTCCGCGTAGTTGTACCCCGAACAATACCTCCACTGCATATTGCCCGTTTCAGGACTGACCTGGATCAGACCGAACGGCGTGGCCGCCCCCGGGAAGGTGTGACCGTTGTCGGCTGTCCCGATGAAGGGATTGACGTACTGGCAGTAGTCTGTTCCCTGGGCCCGACTGATGGGCGAAATCATCGCTGCGCATAACACGCACACCAACGTGACTTTCTCCATGCTGGATAGGGAGGTCTTCATGTCTGGCTTCTCCTGAGTCATGATGTCTGTCGCTGACTGGCGGCCCTGCATAAAGCCATTCCAGGGCGAACCACCTTAGTCAGCTTCTTCCGTGGTACCTTCAGAGCCCTGCTTCGGGCCCAGGGCAATCGTCTCCTTCGGGTCTCCTCAGGGTCTGCGATCAGAGACGCGGACCCGGGTAGGACGTCTCCTGGGGGCAACCTCCTGGATGGCAAAGGGCACTTGGCGCCAGCCTTGGTCGTCCGGGAACAGGTTGGTGTACTTGACGCTCGACCGCGGCTCGGCCATCATGGGCGTGACCGCGTCCCGCCAAGTCTGGTAGTGGGCAGTATCCTTGTGCAGGGCCGCGTCCTCCGGCGTCCGGTATGCCTCCACCAACACGAACCGGGTGGGGTCATCCTGTTGCTGCAACACGTCGAATCGAGCAACCCCCACCTCCGTACGACAACTGGCCTGGGCATTGACCATCGTGGCCTGCCTGAAGGCCTCCACCTGGTCGGCCTTGACGTGCGCGAATACGTGTACGATATACATAGCGTCCTCCTGGATTTCAGATTGGGCAGCAGTATACCACAACACCTTTGAGTTGCTCAAGGCCCTGGCGGCTGAGAAATCGAGGCCATCGCGAGTCCCCCAGCCGGCACGCGGCTGGTATGCGAAGAGAAGCACCGTCGGGTCATTCGGTCATGTGCACGTATCGCTTAGCCGTGCGGCGATCCAGGTCCGCGCGACGGGCCACCTCCTCGTAGGTGCCGAACCGATCGTAGAGCATCCGGCAGTATCGAGCCAGGAGCGCATCGCCACTCAAGGACCCTGCGCGGATCTGATCCATCAACAGGTCCAGGTCACCCGTCGGCGGCGAGGTGTGCGCGTTCCCCTCGTAGTCCCGCTTGATGATCACGCGGCGGACGCACTGGGCCAGCTCCCGGACGTTGCCGGGCCACGCGTATTCCGGGCCCAGGCGCCGGTCTATCACCTCGCGCACGACCGTACAGAGCTGGGGATGGTCCTGGCCGATCAGACGACGGACCGTGTGCGCGATCAGGAGGCCCAGTTCCTTGGGGTCCTCTTGGATCCGCTGGCAAAGGCCGGGGACCTCGATGCAATCGCTACAGAGCCGATAGTAGAAGTCATCGCGAAATCGCCCTTGCTGGCGAAGCGACGCCAGGTTGCGATGGGTGGCGGCAATGACGCGTCCCTCGAAACGCCGCGTCTCGTGTCCCCCTACTTCAGTGAAGATCCGCTCCTCAAGGACCTTGAGCAGCTTGATCTGGATGGCCGGGCCAATGTCGCCGATCTCATCCAGGAAGATCGAACCGTGCTTTCCGCACAATGACAGACGCCCCTCATGGGAAGACACCGCACCAGTGAAGGCCCCCTTGCTATGACCGAAGAGCTCGGACTCCAGCAGGGTCTCCGCGTATTGGGACAGGTTCACGGACACGAAGGTCTCTGTGAAACTCCTGGCAAAGGCCCCCTTCTTCTCATCGAACGGGATGAAGCCGCTGCGTCCTACGGCGGCCGCCGCTGCCCCCTTGCCGGCCCCAGTAGGTCCCAACAACATGATCGAGAAGTCCTCCATGCGGTCCCAGAGGGTCTGCCCATAGAGGTGGATGTCGTGTGTGAAGAGGGTATTCCAGAGGTTCTCTCTGAGGCGTCTCATGGATGGACACTGGCCCACGAGCCCCTGGTTGATGAAGTGGAATGCCCGCCGAATCTGGTACAACAGGGCAAAGCACCTCACGGCCGTGGCGTCATCGAGGCCGCGTCTGCCCAGATCACTGAGGGCCTCCCTCGCAAAGCCCACCTTGAGCGACTCGCCGCCCACGCGGGCCTGCTCCGTGATCAGATCACAGAACGGCTCGCCATACTTGTGGAAGATCTCGAAGAGCAGCACGATGGCCATCAGGATCCGGTCCGATTCAGGGAAGTCCTGTATGCGGGACAGCCCCCCCTGCTCCAGGGACCTCAGCCGTGCCCGGACCTGTTCGATCACCTCCGGCACGATGTCGGGCCACTGGCCCTGGCTGCGGCCTCCCAGGATACTGCGATCCAGCTCGGCCCGGCGAAGGCTGAAGGGATTGGCGAACGCCGCCTCTGAGACCAATGAGAGAAACTGTCTATCGTCGGATTTGAGTCTTGTCATTTCCATACGTGAATTGTACATACACTAGTCAGGAAATGCTAAGCCTTCTTCTTGGCGATGTATCTACGATAGAATCGTCATCAGTCCTAACTCTCTTGTCCGGATGGGTTTCCCCTTCAAAAGACCTGCAGGCACGGCCATTGCTATTTCTCCACTTGTTAAGAAGACCTCGGCTGCAACGTAGCAGCCAAGAATGCAGCCGTCCCTTGGATACCCTGTCAATGACATAAGGGCAAGACAGAGAATCGCAAATTCGGTAGCTGGGGCAGCAACAGTAGAAAGGAGAATCCCTATGGAACCATTCTTGAAGAAGGTCGTTTTCAGAGTTTCTCTCAGTGTCCTGTTCGCATCAGGGTGGGCATTTGCAGCACAGACTCCGCAGAAGCCCGGCGTTTCCCCTGAGCAGCAAAAGAGAATTGAACTGATGAAATCCAAAGGAACGGAAGCATCCCTGACTATTCTCCCCATACGACTTGCCGGGACCCTATCCGATCGCGTGTCCGAAGTTGTTGGATGGCTGCTTGAGCGCCAGGGGCTGAAGAACATCGAACTCGGGAAAACTGCCTTCGACCCCGGAAACAAAACCGACATGGAACACATGGCCGGCTCCCTCGGTGAGTTTGTCAAGAAGAACCCAATCACGACAGAGTACGCGTTGTACGCTGAATACAATGGCGATCCTCATCAAACAGGGCTGGACGAACTTCGTGCGATTGTTGTCGATAAGACCGGTGCGGTTGTGTGGACCGACCACCAGACGCCGCAGGACGAAGCGTTCAAGAGTGTGGAATCGCCAGACCCAATGACCTTGTCCGTCCTTCTGGTCGAGCGGCTGAGCCCGCAGTTGAGCCTCAACGAGGAAACCGCCAAGGCCGCCAAACCCGGCAAGATGGCGAGACTCATGGACGAGCGGAGCGGAATGCCTCCGGAGAACGAAAGAACACCTCTGCCTGAACGCCAAAAAGAAATGAAGGAATCGAGGCAAAAGGTGACCGTGATGGTCTTTCCGGTTCGGATTGGTGGTAACGCGGTAAATGCTGCGAGTGCCACCAACCTGGCGAAAATGATCAAAGATGCGGGACTGTGCAAGGCAGTAACTGCGAAGCAGTCCGTATTGCTCAAGGCCTCTCTGGCTAGTCCCAATGAGCTGAAGGCACTATGGGATCTGGCGCGTGAGTTCCGGGATTATGTAAAGAAGAATCCGGTGGACGCTGACTACGTTCTTTATGCGGACTATGTGTTCAACCCGCAAAACTGGGAGCAAGGAATTGTGCACTTTGTTGTGTGCGACCGGAAGGGCGCGTGGGTAATCGTGGATATGCAGAACTCGCATCAACCCGATTATCAGAGTATCAAGCCAACATCGAGGGAGGCCTGCGACAAGCTTCTCGTCAAACGACTGGAGGGTTACCTTCGCTAGGATGGGAAGTTCACCCGATTCCATGTCCTCCATGGTACCGGATGGGAAGCGAACGGCGGTGAATCTGGTATACACAGAATGTATATGATGTATTCATTCTTTATCAATCGTGTTCTTGGAGGGTCATTCCAGTCGTAGGACAACAGATGCTCCAAAGCCTTCTGGGAAAGGCTGTTACAGGTTCTTTGATCCGCTTGGCACGGCAGTCGCTTGGCGATAGATGACACGGACGTACTGGTCAATACGGTCTGAGGTTCGAGGACATCTATGGACACACAGAAGGAAAACCGACTCGGTCAGTCATTCGTGTGGTTCAACGTCACTGAGTTCCTCGGGGCCCTCAATGACAACGTGTTCCGGTGGCTCCTGTTGTTCTTTCTCATCGGTGCCTTCGGCACGGTACGGGCCGACACCTTCAGTCAGACGGTGGGTCTGGTGTTTGTCCTGCCCTTTCTCCTGTTCACGCCCTGGGCAGGCAGACTGGCCGATCGGTACAGCAAGCGAGACATCGTCGTTGTGAGCAAGGCCACGGAATTGGCGATTGTGGTCCTGGGTTGTCTTGCATTTGCCTGGGGCAGGCCCTATGTGCTCTATGGGGTCCTCTTCCTGCTGTGCACCCAGGCCGCCTTCTTCGGTCCCAGCAAGTATAGCATCATCCCGGAGTTGGTCAGGTCCGAGCAACTGAGCAAGGCCAACGCCTCTGTCCAGGGCCTCACGTATCTGTCCGGTGTGTTGGGAACGGGCCTGGCGAACGCGCTCTCGCTCCTCACCGGGCGGAACTACGCCCAGGCTTGTTTGGCCTGTCTGGCGATCTCCGCAGGTGGCCTCGTCGCCGGCATGCGGATAGGGCCAACGCCCTCGCGGCGACAGACCGGCGCCCAGGTATGCGGATTCAAGGAGGACTTTGGTCAGGCTTGGCGTCAGATCCGCTCTGACAAGGGTCTGTGCCTGGCCGTGTTGGCCTCCGCGTATTTCATGTTCATGGCGGCCTTTGCCCAGATGAACCTGATCCCCTACGGGATTCACCATCTGGGGCTGACGCGGGAACAGAGCGGAAACCTGTTCCTCCTGGCAGGGGTCGGGATCGGCATAGGGGCCTGGATCGCCGCCAAGGTGTCTGGACGTCACGTCGAGGTGGGCCTCGTGCCGCTGGCTGCCATCGGTCTGGCTGTGGCGTCCGTGGTCCTGAGCCTTGCCGGCCAGGGCCGGGTTGGACTGACCTGCGTCATGGTGGCCATGACCGGGATCTCTGCAGGCCTGTTCGTTGTGCCGATCAACGCCCTGATCCAGCTCCTGAGCCCTGCGTCCCAGAGGGGAAGAATCGTTGCCATCTCCGGTTTCCTGGGGTGGGCCGGGGCCCTGCTTGCAGCAGGATGTCTCCTGGTGTTGACCTCCCTGTTCGGCTTGACGGCCCCACAATGCTTTGGCGTGCTGGCACTGACCACCGTGACCCTGGCCGCAGTGGCCCTCTGGGAGGTGCCTGACTTCTTTGTTCGGTTCCTGATCCTACTCCTGGTTCGATCCCTCTACCGTATCAGAGTGGTTGGCTCCGAATGCGTGCCCATCCAGGGGCCGGCCTTGCTGGTGGGCAACCACGTCAGTTGGGTCGATGCCTTTCTCATCGGGGCGACCCAGCAGCGGCGAATCCGCTTTGTGATGTCCCGTGAGGTCTATGAGAGCAGCAGGCTCAAGCCCCTATACAGGCTCATGCACGTCATCCTCATCAGCCCCACCGATCCACCCCGACAGATCCTCCGGTCCTTGCGGCAGGCCAGGCAGGCCCTGGACGAGGGCTTCCTGGTGGGCATCTTCGCCGAGGGGTCGATCACCCGCACAGGCATGATTCAACAATTCCGTGCCGGCCTGGAGTATATCGTCAGGGGCAGCGACTATCCGATCATCCCTGTGTACATCGGGGGGGCCTGGGGCAGCATCTTCAGCTATGCCCGCGGTCGCATTGGCGGCCTGCCATCGCGGATACCCTATCCGGTGTCGATCCACTTCGGAGAGCCGATGCCGGCCTCCTCCAAGTCCTGGCAGGTCCGCCAGCGGGTCTGTGAGCTGTCCGCAGACTTCTTCAACGACCGCCAATCGGGGCGCAGGCCCCTTGGCGCCCTGTTTGTCCGGACCGCCCGCAGGACCTGGCAGAGGCCCTGCATCAGTGACGTCACGGGTCGCAGCCTCACCTACGGCCAAACCCTGACGGCGGCGGTTCTGTTAGCCAGGCGAATCACGCGTGAGACCGGGCAGGAGCCGCGTGTCGGGGTCCTGCTGCCGCCCTCCGTGGCCGCAGCCCTGACCCACGTCGCCCTGACCTTGTTAGGAAAGGCCTCAGTGAATCTCAACTACACCGCCTCAGCCGAGGCCCGCGAGGCTGCCCTCCGCCAATGCCAGGTCCAGCACATAGTCACCTCCCGGGCCTTCCTCGCCAGGCTCGGCCTCGATTCTTCGCAGCGTGCCTACCTGTTTGTGGAGGACCTGCTTGGCGAAATCGGTTGGCCTGACAAGGCAAGGGCCTGGCTCAAGGCAAGGCTCTGGCCGTCGCGGGGCCTCTGTCGCTGCAAGGGCTTCCAGGGCAACGACGTGGCAACGATCCTCCTGTCCTCTGGCAGCGCCGGACAGGCCAAGGCCGTGATGCTCAGTCACCACAACATCCAGTCCAACCTGGAGCAGATGCGCATGGTCTTCCGTCTGGATCCGCAAGACCGGTTCTGCGGGGTACTGCCCCTGTTCCACTGCTTCGGCCTGACCATTACCTTGTGGTTTCCGCTGAGCAACGGTGCGGCCGTCAGTTTCGTGCCCAATCCCTTGGATGGCAGGGCCGTGGCGGATTGCATACGCAAGGACCGGTGCACCCTCTTGATGGCCACCCCCACGTTCCTCCAGACCTACCTGCGAAGAGCAGAACCGCAGGACCTGGCCAGCCTTCGCGACGTGATCGTCGGTGCCGAGAGACTGCCCGTAGACCTTGCCGATCGCTTCGAGCAGCGATTCGGCATTCGGCCCCATGAGGGCTATGGGGCCACGGAGACCAGCCCCGTCCTGTCCATCAATCTGCCGGCCGTTGAGATCGACGGCGTGCGCCAGATCGGCACCAAGCCGGGATCTGCAGGCCAGCCCCTGCCCGGAATCGCGTTGAAGGTCACCGACCCCGGCACCGGTGACATCCTGCCCCCAGGTCAGCAGGGCCTGCTGTGGATCAAGGGGCCCAACGTCATGCGAGGCTACCTGAACGCCCCCGACCTGACTGGCGATGTGATCCAGGACGGATGGTATAACACCGGTGACATCGTCACCCTGGACGAAGACGGCTTTGTCTTCATCACCGACCGGCTGAGCCGTTTCAGCAAGATCGGCGGCGAGATGGTCCCCCACGTCCAGGTCGAGCAGGTCTGCTCGGCAACCTTGAAGACGCCGGAGCGTGTCATAGCCGTGACCGGCATCCCCGACCCCAACAAGGGCGAGGAACTGGTGGTGCTTTACGTGCCGATCAAGGCCTGCCCAGAGCGGATGTATGAGGCCATCACGGCCAGCGCCCTGCCGAATCTCTGGAAACCCAGACGCCGGAGCTTCATACCGGTCGAGTCCATCCCAATCCTCGGCTCAGGTAAGCTGGATATCCAGCGAGTCAAGCACCTGGCCCTGGAGAGAGTGGATTCGACTCGTGGCGTCAATCCCTGATCCCTGCCCTCTGACCGCCCTCATCGGGCCAGGTACGCGAGGATCTCTCGCTGCAGATCCAGTGACGGCCGCAGTGCAAAGCCACCCGTCTGGTCACGGAACACCGTGACCTGCGGGCCGATCGGCCGATAGACGGCAGGGTCCGTCGGGCCGAATACCACCACGGTCCTCTTCCCCATCCCCCCTGCCAGGTGGCTGATGCCGCTATCATTGCCCACAAAGGCCTCGGCCCGGCTCAACACTGCCAGGACCTCCTCCAGAGGCAGGTCCGCCAGCACCTTCACCTGGCGACCGATCCGCCTCTTCATGTTGTCGTCGAACCGCTCCTGTTCGGCTGGCCCCAGTAGAAACAGCACCTGGATGCCGCGTGACGAGAGCCCCTGCGCCACAGCCAGGAAGTTGTCCAGGTGCCAGCACTTGGCGGGGCTGCCGCTTCCAGGGTGCATGACCACCAGGGGCCCGGACGGGTCCACGCCCGAGGCCAGCAGGATCTGATCCGCGAGGGCCTTGTCGGCCTCCGTCGGTTCGATCAGGGCGCCGGACTGCCACGGCTGCGGGGCCTGCAGCGACAGGGGACACTGGTCCAGGAACTGGCGTAGGTAGAACTCGGTCAGATGCCCCTGGAAGTCCGAAGGGGGTCTGAGCCTCAACGACATAACCTCTGCGCTGTGACTGCAGTGGGTCGCAAAGATCAGGTTCTTCTCGAACGGACCATCCGGCTCGCCCAGAAAGGTCACGATCCAGGTATAGCCGGCAAAGGCCACGATCAGGGGGTCGTCGTCTACTAGGTCCTGGTCAAAACGGGCCGGTTCCCCGAAGAGCCGGTGGAGATCGATCGCGTCAATCGACCTGACGATGTCCACGCAGGTCCGTCCAGGGAAGAAACCTAGATAGTCCGTGTGGCCCAGGACGTCGACGGCTCCCAGGTCCAGGCCGTCCTTCAGAAACCGTGCCAATGGCAACGTCAGGAGGCAATCACCTACAGCCCCTGGCTGGATGATCAGGCCCCGCAGGGATCGACGCACGGCCTGGGAGTGCTGTTCCCTGAGCAGATCCAAGACGTCATCATCCGGGGGTGGCTGCATAGAGGCCTCTTCGCCGAACCCAGCCAGCCGAGCCTCGGCCTACACCCGGCCCCGGGGGTGCGGATCGCCGGTACTCATCAGGCAATCCATGACGTACTCGATCTGGCTCCGGAGCTTCTGGACAGGCGAGCAGCAGTCTGCGGCAAGATCCCCAGAGGGGCCCGCCGCCGGTGCGATGCCCATCCCCTCGAAGATCACGGAGACTCGTTTCCGCAGTCCGAACCTTGTGTTCTCCATAAGTCGCGCTCCCGGACCCGTCCTCTGCCAGGAAAGGCCTCTTCGATTATAGCACGGCCCTGCGGAACGTCAACCTTCTGTGGCCTTGCTCACATTCGTCCATACCGTGGACCGCCCCCGCCCTCGGGCACGGTCCAGCGGATGTTGTCGAAGGGACACTTTCGCTGGCAGGTCTTGCAGTGGAGACAGTTGGAGGGATTGGCCGGCCGGACCTCGCCGTCGATGGTCTCGTACACGCCGGCCGGGCAGAACACCACGCAGGGCGCGTCCAGGGTCGGCTGACACCGCTGCCGGCACACGGACGGCTGCAGGATGCGGAGGTGGTTCGGCTGTTCCTCCCGGTGGGAGGACCCCGCCATGGCGACGAACTGGTCCTTGTCGAACGGTCGCTCCGGACGCAGCCGATACTTGGCGCGTCGCATGGCCTTGCAGTCGTCCTCCACGGGCCAACGCGGCAGCAGGCCCCCAAGCACCGACATCGGCATGCCGATCAACGGGCCCCACCTGGCCACGGTCTGTCTAAACTTGCGGGCCGCCCACATCTCGACCGCCACCGGTGACTGCTCGATAAGCTCCGTATAGCGGCGGGCCACGCCCTGAGGCCTGGATAGGCCCTCGACGATGGCCTGGGCCGCAATGATCCCTGAGGCGATCGCATTCTGGAGGCCCTTGATCTTGAGCATGTTCACGAATCCCGCGGCATCGCCCAGGATCACGCAGTTGCCCTTGCCAATACTGCCGGTCCGCGGTTCGCGAGGGATGGCGTAGAAGCCGCCCTCGGGGATCATCTTGGCCCCGGCCTCCACGACCTGCCCTCCCTCGATGAAGGGACGGACGAATCGGTGCAGCTTGAGGTTCGCCAGGGCGTCCTCGGGATTGAAGTCACGGTACTTCCAGTCCGCCCCGACGATCATGCCCACGGCCAGGTGATCGGGCGGTCCCGCATAGACGATCCCGCCGCCGAACATGCCCGGCCCGCGGACCGGCGTCCAGATCGGATAGCCCATCGCGTGGACGACCCGGCCCGGCCCAAACCGCTGGTACTGATCGGACGTGACCTTGATCAACTCCTTCACGCCCACCGAATAGAGCTGGAGCGACCTCCGCCGAAGGCCCGCCTTCTGGATGAACTGCTCGGTCACCAGGCCATCGCAGCCTTCAGCCAGCACGACCATTCGGGCCTGGACCGTCTCGCCAGGCAGGGCATTGGGTTGCGGGCTGCCGTGCTTTTCGAGACCTTGGTCGACCAACCTGACGCCGGTGACCTGCCCGGCCTTGGGGTCGTACACGACCTCCTGCGCGGCCAGCCCGGTCAGGATCTCCACGCCCAGGGCGGTCGCCACCTGGCCCATCCACTTGACCAGCCGGCTGATGGACACCGAGTAGTCGCCGTGGTGCTGCATCTGGCCAAACCCCAGGTGGAACACCTTGGCCATCTTGATGGCCCACAGGATGTTGAAGGCCCATTTGTCGTTCGGCAGGAACAGGATGTCGTCGCGATCGATCCGGTTGGCCAGGACCTCCTTGGCCACGTCGGTCTGCTGCCAGCCTGGGGCGGCGGCGTCCAGCAGCGAGAATAGAGGCTCCGCCTCCAGGACCGCACCGGAGAGGTTGTGCTGGCCCAGGCCCGCGGCCTTGTCGATCACGCACACGTCCAGGTCGGGCTTGAGCGTCTTCAATTTGATGGCAGCGGCCAGACCCGCAGGCCCAGCGCCGACCACCAAGACGGTCACCGAGTTGTAGGTGCCCCTGTCCGTCACGTCCTGCCCCCCTGCAACGCCGAGATGATCGCCGGTACCGCCTGTTCCACGGTTGCCACACAGTAGTAGTCGGCCTGCTTGAAGATCGGGGCGTGAAGGTCACTGTTGATCGCCACGATGCTCCGTGCCTTGGACACGCCGATCATGTGCTGGATCGCACCGGAGATCCCCAGGGCCAAATACACCTGGGGTGCCACCGACGTGCCGGTCTGGCCGACCTGATACGAGCGATCGGCAAAGCCCCGCTCGACCGCAGACCGCGAGGCCCCCTTCTGCACGCGGGTGTGCAGGCCGCTCTCGATCGACCGGCACAGATCGCCGATCATCTGCTGGAAGGCAGCCTGGTTCTGAAGGCCGCGGCCTCCGCTGACGATCACGTCCACGCCGAAGTCCACGTCCGCTGCGGCCCGTTCGGTCCGAAGGACCTGCCAACTGAGGTCCTGCTCCGTGAGTCCGACCCGGCGAGCCGTCACGGTGCCCTTCCTCTTCGGGTCTGCGGGCGATCGCGTCATCACGCCGGGCCGGATAGTGGCCATCTGGCATCTCGATCCCTTGGTGCGAATCGTGGCCATCACATTGCCGCCCAGGGCAGGCCGCGTCTGAAGGAGCAGCCCCACCTCGCCCTTGCGGGAGATATCGCGGATATCCAGACCTGTACAGTCCGCGGTCAGTCCGCAGCCCAGCCGATACGAGACCATCGGTGCCAGGACCCTTCCCTGCGGAGTGGCGGCAAACAGGACGATCTGCGGCCAGTAGGCGGCTATGGTCTCGGCGATCGCCTTGCGATACGCGATCGGATCGAAGGCCGCCAGGATCGGATCGTCGATCAGGAAGACCTCGTCTGCACCGGCGGCAATCAGATCGTCAGAGAGTCCCTTCTTCAGGCCGGCCCCTGCCAGGCATACCCCAACCTGGGTCTCGAGACCGTCGGCTAGTTGACGGGCCTTGCCGATCAGTTCAAACGTAGCCGGGTGCATGGCCCGACCGTCGTATTCGGCGACGACCCACACCTGGCCCGTGAAGGCAGGTTTGACGGCCCCGTATCCCTGGACCATCTCCTGGACCGCGCCGGCCGCCAGCCGGACCTTGGAGGCCTGCACGACCTTCTCCATCATGGCCGGCTCAACGCGATCGGGATCGGCGGCCCCGAACCCGGACAGCCTCTCGGTCAGGAACTGGTAGTCCTGTTGTTCTCGCTCCGTGGCCTCGAACCGCCGATCCAATCGACTGGCGCGGCGCCCGGGCAGGAGATAGGAATCGGTCTTCGCCCGACTACCTTGCGTTGAGCGGTTCTGGAGACAGTCCGCCAGGATAGAGGCCAGTTGCTCGGCGGTCTCCACGCGGATGCACCGGCGTGCGGTCGGCGCAGGAGGCCAGACCCGTATCACCGTCGTCTTCGATCCCTTGACGCCGATCAGATCGGCCTTGATGTCCTCGGCCCCCCACTGGATCAACTGGGTGTGGCTCGCCCACCGCGTGGACGCGAATCCGGGGAACAACGGATAGGGATACTTGGCCACGGTGACGACCACAGGAAGTCGCTTACAGGCAACGACCTGGGTCCCGCCGCTGATGATCCTCGTGAACTCGAACCGTCCGCCCTCGCAGCGGACGTCGGTCACGTAGGCAATGCAGGACAGGCCCAACTCCTCCGCCAACTGGGGCGGCACCTGGGCCGTGTCGCCGTCCACCGACTGCATGCCGGAGACGATGGTATACTGGTCGCTGCCGCCGAGCAGTTCCCGGGCAATCTTGCGTACCGCAAAGGCCAGAGGATTGGCAGTGGCCACCGTGTCCGCGCCGCCCAGGGCCTTGTCGGTCAGCAGCACCGCCGCGTCTGCGCACCGAGCCAAGCTGTACCGGAGGACCTCCTCGGCCATGGGCGGACCCATGGTCAGGGCCACCACCTTGGCCTGGGGGTCATTGCCGAGCCTTCGCATGTGCTGGGCAAACGCCAGGGCCTGCGAATCCAACTCATTGATGACGTTGGGCAGGCGGCTCCGGACGAGGTTGCCGGTCTGTGGATCAAAGGCTTGATCCGTGACCTGACTGACGTCAGGGACCTGCTTGACCAAGACGATATAGTGACCCATTGGAGCGGATAGTGTAGGGTGCACCCTTTGCTCTGTCAAGCAAACAAAAAGTACCTCCAAGAGAAGCCGGTGCTTCATTTCTTCTTGCAGAATTCCTTGCCAACGGGCGGCCCAGTGCTCATAATAGGAATCGGGTTTTACCGGGTTGTCGAGGTCACCCAGATTGTCAATGGCCATTCCTGGCGGTATTCTCTATGACGGAAGTGATTAGTGGAGTTCTAAAACTGACGGGACACAAGATCTTCGCGGTGCGTACGGCCCAGCATTCCTTCAGGGCGCCGCCCAGAGAGGTCACGGTCCACCCGTCCGTGGCTGCGCAATTCCGCCTAGTGGAGGGCGCAGCAGTCACCGGCCAGGTGGAGCGCAAGGGTGGCAAGCTCCGCCTGATCACCATCGAGTCGCTCGGCGGGCTTACGCCCGAAAAATTCTACGCCCGGCCGCGATTCAACGACCTGGTCGCCCTGGACCCCTTTCGACGATTCAATCTGGGTGCCAGCGGCGAGCCGAGCATGCGAATCGTGGACCTGATCGCCCCGATCGGCAAGGGCACACGCCAGTTGATCGTGTCACCGCCCCGAGCCGGAAAGACTGTCATGCTGGAACAGATGGCCAAGGCCGTCCACAAGGACAGCCCCGATATGCGGATCATCGTGCTCCTGATAGACGAGCGACCTGAAGAGGTGACGAACTTCCGACGCGAGGTCCAGGGCGTTGAGGTCGTCGCCAGCACGAGCGACCACACTGCCGATGAGCACGTGGACCTGGCCGAGCTGGTGCTCGCGCACGTGCAGACCGAATTGGAGTGCGGCCGTCACACCGTGCTGATGATCGACAGCCTGACCCGGATCGGCCGGGCCTTCAATAACCGGACCCGGGGCCACGGCGCCGCACGGCCCACCATGAGCGGCGGCCTGGAGGCCGGCGTATTGGAGATCCCGCGACGGCTGTTCGGTCTGGCCCGCAACGTCGAGAACGGTGGTTCGGTCACCATCATCGCCACGTGCCTGGTCGACACCGGCTCTCGCATGGACCAACTGATCTTCGAGGAGTTCAAAGGCACCGGCAACAGCGAGATCGTGCTGGATCGGTCCATTGCCGAGGCGCGGGTCTGGCCGGCCATCGACATCCCGGGCAGCGGCACCCGCAAGGAGATGAAGCTCTACGGCCCACAGGAGATCCAGGCGATAAACACCCTTCGCCGGGTCCTGTCCAAGTATCGCGATCGCGGCTCCGTGGAGGCCCTGCACAAGCTGCTCTCGCGGTTCCCGACCAACGAGGCCTTTCTGACGAACCTGTCGAACGTCAAGGCGGACGTGCTGTGAGCGAACACCAGGCACCAGCCCCAAGCGAACCCGTGGGCCTGTATGTGCATGTTCCCTTCTGCCAGGCCAAGTGTCGCTACTGCGGGTTCTATTCCGAGCCGATAGACCGTCACGACCCACACCGCATGGTCCGTGCCCTCGCCAGAGAGCTGGACCTCTACAGGCACGTGGAATCCGTCCGGACCGCGTACATCGGCGGCGGCAGCCCAACGGCCCTTGCGCCGTCGCTGCTGGTCGGTCTCGCCAAGACGATCTCCGCCCTCTGGCCGAACCTCGATGAGTTCACCGTGGAGTGCAATCCGGGCCAGGTGCGGCAGGACGTGCTGGACCGTCTGCGAGAGGCCGGAGTCAACCGCCTTTCCATCGGTGCCCAGTCCTTCCATGCGCGTGAATTGCAGTTCCTGGGCCGCTGCCACGGCGCCCGCCCTATCGCGGAGGTGGTTGGCCGGGCCAAGGTCGCAGGGTTTGAGAACCTCTCCTTGGATCTGATCTTCGCGATCCCCGGTTCGACCGTCGAGTCGTGGCGGCATTCCCTTGAATCGGCCATCGCCCTTGACGTTCAGCACATCTCCACCTATGCCCTCACCTTCGAGGCCGACACGCCCCTGGAACAGGCACGCCAGGCGGGCCAACTGGAGGCCGTGGATGAGCAGACCGACCGCCGGATGTATGAGACGGCCATGGAGCGGCTGCAGGAGGCCGGGTTTGACCAGTACGAGGTCTCGAACTTCGCCAGGCCGGGTCTTGCCTGCCAGCACAACCTCGGATACTGGCTGAACCGCCCGTTCATCGGGATTGGACCTTCCGCTGCCTCGTATTGGCGGGGCCGCAGGACCCTCAACGCGGCGGACATCCATGAGTACGTGGCGGCAATGGAGACCGGGAGGGATGCGATCGTGGAGATCGTGGTCCCTACCGAGATCGACCGGGTGTGCGAGACGGCCGTGCTGAACCTCCGGATGCGGGACGGCATCCACCTGGAGCGATTCGCACGGGACACCGGCCACGATGCCCTGGGGACCTTTGCCGAGCCGATCCGCCTGCACCAAGGCCTGGGCCTGATCCGGGTCGATGCGGGCGCCGTGCGCCTCACCGCAGAGGCCCTGCCTATCGCCGACTCGGTGCTCTGTGACTTCGCATCCCTTGACACGGTGCCAAGCCCTCGGTTCGTCTGAGCGAAATGCCACCTATGGATACCCGGTTCATCAGGAATTTCTCGATCATCGCCCACATCGACCACGGCAAGAGCACCCTGGCCGATCGGATGCTGGAGCTGACCGGCACGATCACCGCGCGTCAGGCCAAGGACCAGTTCCTCGACAGCATGGACCTCGAGCGTGAGCGAGGCATCACCATCAAGGCCTCGGCCGTGACCATGCACTACGACTACGAGGGCCGGACCTACACGCTCAACCTGATCGACACCCCCGGGCACGTGGACTTCCACTATGAGGTCTCGCGGGCCTTGGCGGCCTGTGAGGGGGCCGTCCTGGTGGTCGACGCCACCCAGGGCGTCCAGGCCCAGACCGTGGCCAACGCCTACCTGGCCACGGAGACCGGCTGCGAGATCCTAGGCGTGATCAACAAGGTGGACCTGCCTGCAGCCCAGCCGGACTTGGTGGCCGAGGAGATGGAGCACGTATTCGGGATCCACAAGCAGGACTGCTTCCACATCTCCGCCAAGACCGGCCTGGGCGTCAAGGACCTCCTGGACGCCGTATGCCGCCTGCTGCCGCCTCCCCTGGACCGTACCGGCGAGCCGACCACGGCCTTGATCTTTGACAGTCTGTCCGACGAATACCGTGGCGTGATCTGCTACGTGCGGGTCTTCTCCGGGGCCTTGAAGCTCAGGCAGAAGATCCGGTTCATGGGCGCCGGACACACCTACCAGGTCACGGAGCTGGGCAAGTTCATGCCCGACATGAGGCCCGTCGACGAACTCGGCACCGGCGACGTGGGATACGTCATCGCCAACATCCGTAACCTCGGCGACGTCACGGTAGGTGACACGATCACCGACGACGCCCATCCGGCCGACAGCCTCATCAAGGGATACAAGCCGCCCATGCAGATGGTCTTCTCGGATTTCTATCCGGGCACCGAGACGGACTTCCCCAAGCTGCGGGCGGCCTTCGAGAAGCTGGCCCTCAACGACGCCAGTTTCTCCTTTGCGCCGCAGAACTCTCCGGCCCTGGGCTTTGGGTTTCGGTGCGGATTCCTGGGCCTGCTGCACATGGAAATCGTGCAGGAGCGGCTCGAACGCGAGGGCGACGTGGACGTGGTCCAGACCGCACCGACCGTCAGCTACGAGATCCTGCTCAAAAACGGCTCCGTCAAGCGGATCGACTCGCCCAGCGAGCTGCCGGACCTGTCCGGGGTTGCGGAGCTCCGAGAGCCGTTCGTCCGACTGGAGGTCATCACGCCTACGGACTGCATCGGCGGGGTCATGAAGCTGGCCGAGGCCAAACGCTCCAGGCTGATCAAGACGGATTATCTCAATCCCACGCGGGTCATCATGGAGTACAAGGCCCCGCTGGCCGAGATCGTGTACGACTTCTACGACCAGATCAAGGGCATCAGCCACGGGTACGCCACCATGGACTACGAGTTCACCGCCTTCGAGAAGAGTGACCTGGTCAAGATCGACATCCTGGTCAACCACGCGGCGGTTGACGCCCTGGCCTTGATCGTGCATCGCGGCACCGCCGAGGCCCGCGGCCGCAGGCTGATCGTCAAGCTCAAGCAGACCATCCCGCGGCACCAGTTCGAGATCCCCCTGCAGGTGGCCATCGGCGGCAAGATCATCGCCCGCGAGAGCATCAAGCCCTTCCGCAAGGACGTGACGGCCAAACTCTACGGCGGCGACGTGACCCGCAAGATGAAGCTGCTCAAGAAACAGAAGGAAGGCAAGAAGCGAATGAAGAGCATCGGCTCGGTTCAGATCCCACAAGAGGCCTTCATGAGCATCCTGGATACGGGGGAATAAGCCTGCCCACCTGCTCCGGCACGCGAGGCGATGGGTGATCGTGAGATCAAGGGGGATCTAACCGGTAGCGGGGTAGTCTCTAATCCTGGGGATCATTTGACGTTGTTGGCATCCGACGGCCTGGCTGGATTCGCCTTCCTCTCGACCAGTCGGATAGTGAATGGAACCTTCAGCGGTTCAGGTGCATCGTAGAAGACCTCCAATATCGCTGGAACGATCTTCGGGGGCCGTGCACCTTGTATGCCCAGCCTAAAGGCAAAGGCTTGCTTTGCCTGTAGATTCGACTTCGTATGTAGGAGGAACTTGGAGGCGTAGGCCGGATCATCGCTATCTTCCCATCGACCAAACGGCCATATGGCTCCTTCAGTGGTCGCTATGAACGGCAATGTTTCATCTGGGGGCGATGCGAGACGCAGATAGAGTCGCACCTCACCCGTAGATCTGTCACCCGTGTTCCGCACCCAAATAAGGTCTGATGGATTTTCGCGATCCCAGGGAACGCACGAAACATTTGCATTGAGCAGTGGTTTGCCGGCGAATTCGCATGTAATCTGAGGTCTCCGCAGTTGTTCCCCGGCAAGCTCCTTGAAGCGACCCTCCATCTTCAGGATGGCCTGGTCCACCTTGCTATCGTTCTGTTGGATAGACTGATACACCTTATCCTCATTCCGCTGCATCGAAACCAATGGGATGATGATGCCGGCCATGGCCATCCCTCCACCCCCACTGGGGAGATCTGCGGGGACATGCATCAGGGGGCGGATGGCCGTGGCTGCGGTCGGTTCCGGCCGCGACGCATGGAGGCTGTCGCCTCTTCTGTCGCAGCGGTTCCGCCAGGCACATCGCACGCCGGCCAACGACAGGCCGTCATGCGACGTGCGTCGCTGCACTCGCTGCTGGCCGCACGTCTAAGGTCTCCTGCCTGCCCCTCATGGGCTGTTCGCAGGGGCAGGCAGGAGACCTCTGCCCATTCAGTACGAATAGGCATGTCAGCCGAATGGAAGGCCGCTGTCGAAACTAGTCAGCCGGTCCTGGCAAGGACGGATTGCCCCTTTGCTCCTTCGAACAGCCCCAGGAGCGAAGGGGCAATCCGCAAACGGTTGTCTGCGAAAGCCCCCAGCGGCGTACGCAGTGTCTGCAAGGCGCAGGCCAGGCACTGCCGTATGTGGCTGGCCAAGCCTTGCTGCACGGAGCCGCCGCGGCCGCACGGACGCCCCCCTCCTCAATGACAGGCTGGAGTCTCGCGAATCCCACAACACTGGTGCAAGCCAATGCCCGGGTGCCTTCCGATAACGCAACTGCGATCACCACCCTGTATCAGAGCCCTTGTTGACCAACAAGGAGTCCGCGGGTAGTCTATGCGCGAGGCGTTAATGGCCTAGGGTTTCTGAATGAGAATTGATTGTTGAAAGGAATTGACATGATGATCAGGAGAGTCATCGCTATTGTCGGCTGTGCAGTTGTGGGGTTGTGGATGGCTGGATGCAACTGCCCGTGTAGCTCCCAGAAGAAGGCCCCGGCTGCCACCAATGCCTCCAAGCCAGCCGAGGCACCCAAGGCGGTGGAGGCTCCGAAGCCGGTACAGTCGCCGAAGCCGGCAGAGGCGCCCAAGGCACTTGAAGCACCCAAGGCACCGGGGACTCCAAAGGCGGCCGATGCCACCAAGAAGTTCGTGTTGCGGGTTGACTGTGGGGCCTCTGCGCCCTTTACGGACAAGCTCGGCAATGTGTGGGCCGCAGACCAGGAACTGGGTGGCGGCATGGCGTGGGGCGCGGATGATGGGATGACGGTAGACCGCGAGGGCGTTGGGATCACCGGCACAGATATCCCCCGGATCTATGAGACCGAGCGATACAGCATGGGCTCCTACAAGTTCACCGTGCCCAACGGCAAGTATACGGTGCGTCTGCACTGCGCCGAGACCTACGATGGCATCACGGCCCCAGGGCAGAGGGTCTTCTCGGTGAGCATCGGCGGCCAGGTCGTGCTGAAGGACGTCGATCTCTTCAAGGAGGTCGGGGCACTCAAGCCGCTGGTCAGGGAGTTCAAAGGGGTCTCTGTGGAGAACGGTCAACTGGTGATTGGGTTTACGCCGAACATCGAGAACCCGCAGATCTGCGGCATAGAGATACTGGCTGAGTGAGTCAGGAGCCAGTGCGTAGCGGTTATTCTCGGACGTGGGATTCAGGAGGGGCCCGGACGCGCCACTGCACCCGGCCCCGTTGGGTTGCGCAAGGCGGAGATCCTCTAGCCTAGGGATGGGGTGGCCTGTGACGCTTCCTGCCTCCTGCCATTGCGACTCATGTAAAAAGGCCGGGGATGCCGATAAAACGTAAGTCAAGGCGTTATACATGGAAGTGTAGTTCACTAAGGAGAAACAGATAATGAAAGGGCAGCTTATGAGAACCGCAGCAGCATTGTTGTTGGTGTTGGGAGTGTCCGTCGCCTATGCAGCACCGCAGAAGGCAACCAAGAGCAGCCAGCCTTCAAAGGCACAGGCCCAGACGTATGTGGGGACGGTTGACGTAAGCAAGGATAAGGCCGGCGATGTTACGGCGGTCAAGCTGACGGTTGGCACGAAGCTCAAACACTCGTTCAATGTCACCCTGGACAAGAAGGGCAAGGAGCTTGCGGAGAAGATGGCCGGCAAGCAGGTACACGCCAAGGCGCTAACGGAGAAGAAGAATGGCACGAAGTGGCTGACCGTCGAGGAGTACAGCGCGGTGACCGCCACCAAACAAACCACGCCTACTAGCGAAGGGACCCCTAAGCCAGGGACGACGAAGACAACGTCAACGCCAGCGAAGACAACGTCAACGCCAGCGAAGAGATAGTATCCACTGCAAGGCCGGGACGGTCATTCCGGCCCTTGCCGGGTTGTATCCGCCGGCTATGGACACCGCAGCAAGTGTCTGTAGCCGGCGTATCTTTGCGCGGGTGCCCTGGGTGCATGTCAGGGCCCGCCCCAGCCGGATCCAGGCCGATCCTCGCCACGCGGCAGGAAGGCCGCCGTCTTTCCAGTGATGAAATAGGCCGAAAGCCCTATCCATTCCTTGACGCCGACGCTCAGGTCATGGAGGTGATTGGCCAAGTCCAGGTCAATCCGCAGCAGGTGGCCCCGGTCCGTCCAGTGGTCCACCGGATATGGAATCACGGGCCAGCCTGCCCTCCGGAAGACCCCAATGGACCGTGGCATGTGCCAGGCAGAGGTTACCAGGACCCATCGTTCGCCGGGCCTCGGCCGGACCAGTTCCCTACTGTAGACCGCGTTCTCGTAGGTATTCCTGGAGAGCCTCTCAAAGGTGATCGTGGAGACATCCAGCCCCTGTTCTTCGCAGAGACGTCTCATCGTGTCGGCCCCCTTGTACTCCTGGTGTGCCAGGCTTCCACTTCCCCCGGTAACCACCAACCTGGCCTGCGGGTATCTCCTGGCCAACATGAGGAAGGCCAGGGCTCGGTCAGCCGAGTCGCCCACCTCCACCTGGTTCCAGAGGACTGATCGCAGCGGGTCCTCCCCTCCCCCCAGGACGATGATGCCATCAATCGTGGCAGGCAGGTTCGGGTCTGCAGGAAACCGCCTCTCCAGCGGGTACAAGGCCCACTCGCCCACCGGCAATAGGGCGATCCCCGTGAGGACCATGACCACGAGACCCAATAGGCGTCTGGCCGATCGGTGGGCACCTCTCCATAGTAGTACCCACGCCGCCAGCAGCAGGATCAGAAGCAACGTGTCCGGCGAAAGGACCAGCCACACCAGTTTAGAGGTCCAGAAGAACAGTGACTGCATCCAGCACCCCGCATTGCCCGAGACTGGATTCGAACCAGCACAGAGTTACCCCTACTAGCCCCTCAAGCTAGCGCGTCTGCCAATTCCGCCACCCGGGCGAACTGCAAAGAAGACATTATGGCCTCTTCAGGGCCCCTTGTCAACGCACAATCAGACCGCGCTGCGATCCAGGAAGCCCTCGAGCTTCCTGGCCCGGACCGGGTGCTGGAGCTTGCGGATGGCCTTGGCCTCCACCTGGCGGACCCGCTCCCTCGTGACCTTGAAGATCCGGCCGACCTCTTCCAGGGTGTACGTATAGCCGTCGCCTATGCCGTACCGCAGCTTGATGATCTCCCGCTCGCGGTAGGACAGGGTCTTGAGTACGGAATCGATCCGCTCCCTGAGCATCTCCTGAGTGGCTGAGGCCACCGGCGAGTCCACGGCGTCATCCTCGATGAAGTCCCCGAAGTAGCTGTCCTCGCTTTCCCCAATAGGCCGATCCAGGCTGATGGGGTGCTTGGAGATATTGAGGACCCGCCTGGCCTCGTGGACGCTCATGCCGATCTCGGCAGCGATCTCCTCGATGGTCGGCTCACGACCCAGGTCCTGATGGAGGGCCTTGCTGACCGCGCGAAGGCGGCTCATGGTCTCGATCATGTGCACCGGAATACGGATCGTCCTGGCGTGGTCGGCGATCGCGCGGGTAATGGCCTGTCGAATCCACCACGTGGCATAGGTGCTGAACTTGTAGCCACGGCGGTACTCGTATTTGTCCACGGCCCGCATCAGACCCGTGTTGCCCTCCTGGATCAGGTCCAGAAAGCTGAGGCCCCGGTTGCGATATTTCTTGGCGATCGAGACTACCAGGCGGAGGTTCGCACTGGAGAGCGTCCGTTTGGCCTCCTCGTATTGCGAGAAGACCCGGTCCACGGTCTGCAGCCTCTTGCCCAACTGCTCCGGTGTCTCCACGACCAACTCCTGCAGGCCCCGCAGCTCCTGTTGGGCCGCATCGATGTCGTCGGCCGTCATGTGCGAGGTGACGCCTGAGGCGACGGTCTTGTGCAACTGGGTCATCTTGTCCAACATACCGTGGAGCTTGTTGCGGATCGGCTGGATGCGACTGGTCCGCAGGCTCAGCTCCTCCAGCATCGCCGTGATCTTGCGGCGGTTGCGATGGAGCTGGCGCATCTCCGTCTTGACGGCATCGGTCTTGTCCGCTGCCGCGACCCTCTTGAACAGCGACTGGTTGATCTGCAGGAGCTTGTTCACGGTCGCCACGTTGAAGGGAATCCGCCGTTTGATCACGCCCTTGCCCTGCAAAGGCGTGGTCCCTGTCTTGACGGTCCGGTCAAATGACATGATCCCGTCATAGACCTGCTGCAGCAGGTCCACGGACCCCCTGGCGCAGTAGTCGCACTGAAGCATCTTTCGCCGAAAGGCCATACGGGTGATCTCGATCTTGCGGGCCAGCGCAATCTCCTGCTCTCGCGTGAGCAAGGGGATCTGGCCCATCTGCGTGAGGTACATGCGAATGGGGTCATCGATCCGGCGGGCCATGTCCCCGATAACCAGCTCCTTCTCGATGATCTCGTCATCGTGGACCTGCTCCTCTGGAATCTCCTCTTCTTCCTCGACCACCGCTCCACCTTCGACGAAGCCCTCCGCCTCGCCTCCAACGTCCGGCTCCTCGACGTCACCCTCGTCGATGAGCGTGATCCCCATCTCATCAAGGCTCGAGAGGAGCTTGTCCAGCTTGTGCGGGTTGACAGCGTCGTCCGGAAGCTCCTTGTTGATCTCGTCGTAGGTCAAGAACCCCTTCTTCTTGCCCTTGGCGATCAATGCCTTGATCTTTTTGTCGCTCTCCTTGCTCTCCGTCCCTTCGGCGAGCGTCTCCTCGGCGTCGACCTCCGCCGTCACGGGCGTTTCGGGGGCCGTCTCCTTTTCCTTCTTCTCTTTCTTCTTAGTCACCACGAGCACCTCAAATTCCTTTAGATCATGCCCAGCTTGTGAAGATTGCCCACCGGATGGGGCTTGCCGGGACCAGTGAATATAGTCCGCCCGGCCTGGACCGGTTCGGCCCTGGCCAGCATTTGCAGTGCCCCGTCCATCCGCAACGGGTAGTTGCCCTTCCTCTCACCGACCTCAGCCAGCTCTGCGATAGCCTTGGCCGTCTCGACCGACTCGGTCCTGGCCAGGATCTGCCCGGCCAGGGACTTGCCCGGGATCGCAGACCCGGCCTGCTCCAAGCACAGGAATACCGCCTCCGCGACCTGTCTCAAGAGCGGCACAGTGAATACGTCCACCGTGATCCGAGAGTTCACCAGGTCAAAGAGCCCGGGTTCATTCAACAAGACCTCCAGGACCTCTCGCTGGGCCACGGCGGACAGGCCCTCGCCCAAGGCCTCATGCAGACCCTGCTGCGGGCCGCCACCACGCGAGGGGCTCCTGGCTATGGCCTCGATGCGACGATGCAGGTCCGAATCGATCTGCCGGCCGGCGATCCCCAACACGGTGGAGAGTCGATTGATGATTAGACCACGGTCTACCACGGACATGTGGCCCGCCCAGAGGCTGGTGGCGATGGTCTGGAGGAACTCCTCCATGGCCTGGCGCCGGCCGGATAGGGTGTCGTCGGACCGGAACCGATCCATCAACCGTTCCCACTTGAACGCAAAGACGTCCACGGCCCGGCCGACCACCTGCTCAAGGCCCTCCTTGCCGTGCTCAGCCACGAACTCACACGGGTCTTCACCGCCGGGCATTGTAGCGATCTTGATGTCGATCCGTTCCTTCAGGCAGACGTCCAAGGCTCGATGGGCCGCAGCCTCGCCCGCCGTATCGCCGTCAAAGAGCAACGCCACCTTCTTGGCGTAGCGCCGAAGGATCCGACCGTGGGTTGGGGTCAGGCTCGTGCCCAGCGTGGCCACCACGTTGGCACAGCCTTGCTGGTGGGCCATGATGCAGTCCGTATACCCTTCCACGACCACGGCGGTCTGGCTTTCCACGATGCCCTGCCTGGCCTGGGCCAGGCCGTAGAGGCAGCTACTCTTGTCGAACAGGACGGTGGCCGGCGAATTGATGTACTTGGCCCCGTCGCCGCTCAGCGTGCGTCCACCAAAACCGATCACCCTGCCCGTGACGTCCGTGATGGCAAACATCAGCCGGTTGACGAACCGGTCCTGTCCGGCCGCAGTCACCAGGCCCGCAGCCTGAAGCAGGGACCCGGAGATGCCCTTCTTGCGGGCCGCTTCGGCCAGGCCGGCGGCCTGGTCAGATGCCCATCCCAATCGCCACCTCTTGACGCTATCGGCACTGATGGCCCGCGAGGCAATGTAGTCCCTGGTGGACCTGCCCCGCACGGGATCGGCCAGACATCCCTCAAAATACCGTGCCGCCCAATCGTTGACCCTGGCCAGCACAGCCGGGTCCGCCTCCTGCCGCGAGCCAGCGGTCACCGGACGCCGTGAAGGCGCCAGCGTAATCCCCGCCCGCTGGGCCAACCGCTCGATTGCCTGGGGGAAGGTCAGGTTCTCCTTCATCTGGACGAACTTGAGCACGTCTCCGCCCGCACCGCAGGCGAAGCATTTGAAGATCTGCTTGGCCTCGTTGACGTACATGCTCGGCCGATGGTCCTCGTGGAACGGGCACAGTCCCACCATCTCCCTGCCCTTCTTGGACAGGCTGACGTATTCGCTGATCACGTCGATGATGCTGTTCGCCTGTTGAACCCGGTCAACCGCAGACTGGTCAAATGCCCCCGGCATAAATCCCTAGTCACACCAGCAGAGTTAAGAATCCCAGGCTTGTCTCGACGACAACTGCCCGGCCCGACCGCCTGTCTTGCCGGGCATTGTTCCTTCACTACCAATAGGAAGCGGGACAGGCCAAAGTCAAGTGCAAGGGACCAAAACGGCCCTGGTGTACTGATTTTCGGACTGGCAGGCGACTTTGGACATATGGTCAAACGGGATAGTGCTATGACAGACGAAAGAACCGCCTGGCGTTGCCGGTCACTGCCTCAGCGAATGGTCCCAGGTCCATCCCCCTCAGAGCGGCCACGAATCTCGCGGTATGGACCATGAGAGCCGGCTCGTTGGTCTTCTGCCTGCGCATGGGCTCCGGAGACAGATAGGGGCAATCCGTCTCGATCAACACCCGATCCGGTGGCGAGTTCCGTGCGGCCTCTTGTACGTCCGCGGCATTCTTGAAGGTCACGACGCCGCTGAACGACAGATGAAATCCACGGTCGATCGCCGCCCGGGCCTGTGCTGCCGTGCCGGTGAAGCAGTGGAACACAGTCCGGCCGGCAAGGTCGCGATACCGGTCGAGGATCTCGACGGTCTGATCAAAGGCATCCCGGCAGTGGACTACCAGGGGCAGGCCCAATCGAGCAGCCAGCTCCAGGTGCCAGATGAATACCCGCTTCTGGTCCTCTACGGGGCAGTGGAGATAATGGAGGTCCAGGCCCGTCTCC
>Ga0209777_10001224_pt1 | contig 38353 bp, 40 predicted proteins | sample FrelakmetHBP12HB_FD_187147 | JGI IMG/M metagenome (GOLD analysis project Ga0209777, IMG submission 187147) | Freshwater lake sediment microbial communities from the University of Notre Dame, USA, for methane emissions studies -HBP12 HB (SPAdes)... | ecosystem: Environmental > Aquatic >...
TCTTGAACCAAGAGATCAAACCCTCTCGTCCCCTCTGGACCATATCCTTTGCTACCAGCTCCACCCTCAAGGCGCTCAGGCCGGCACGTTCAAGCCAGATCCGATACTCGTCAGGGCCGAAGAAGCCATAAGGAAACCTGAAACCTTCGAAGTACCCGGACCATTTCTCCTCAGAAATGAGCCCATTTACAACCTCCAGGATCGCGGCGGCATTGCCCCTGCCTCCAAACTGCATTAGGACCTTACCATCATTCTTGAGGCTGCGTTTGATCCCTTCCAGAACCGGTCCATGATCCTGCACCCAATGGAGGCATGCAAAAGAGAGAACGAGATCGAACTCATCTTCATACTTTAATTCCGAAGCGTCTCCATATTGAAAGGATAGGTTAGGCTGGATCAAAGGCGGAAACCGAAGCCTGGCGAAGCCAAGCATCTCCACGGAGTTGTCGAGGCCCATGACAGATCCCTTGGGGACGAGGAGTGCAATCTCCGCTGTGATTTTGCCATCTCCACATCCGATATCGAGAATCTGTTCATCTCCTCGGACAGAGATCATGGATAGAAGTTCCTGTGCCCATTTCTGCTGGGCGGACGAACTCTTCTCATATACTTTTGGGTCCCATCTGTGCATCACTAACCTCCTCTACAGTTTTGCTTCTTCTTGAGATAAAGGCTTAACCGATGAAGATTTGGCCGAACCGCTTATCTAACGCGATCTATTTAACTCAAGGGCAACGTTTTTAGATGCCTAGCATAAAGTAGGAGGGGTAAATGCGAATCTGGTGAGATAAAATGGATCTGGGTGACAGAATCTCCGTTAAGAGGGACGGTACATCCTTTGAGGGCGTGCTCATGCCTTCCCGGCGCGAAGGATACATGGTTATAAAACTGGACAACGGCTACAATATCGGCCTATGTGCCGCTAAGTGTGAGCTACAGCTCCTGCAAAAGCGCCCGGAAAGTTTGCCACAACAGAAGACCAGGCCTTTGCCAGCGAGAGAGGGCCTCCCCCAGGTTTCCATTCTATCCACCGGAGGAACCATTGCCAGCAAGGTCGATTACCGCACGGGAGCCGTCACCAGCCAGTTCTCCGCAAGCGAGATCATATCCGCCATCCCGGAGCTGGAGGAGATCGCCAACTACCGCGCCCGCGTCATCTATCAGATCTTGAGCGAGAACATGCGCGCCGAATACTGGATAAAGCTCGCACAATCTGTGGCAGAGGAGATATCTGCAGGCGCACAGGGCGTGATCATAACCCACGGCACAGATACCATGATGTATACCGCGGCGGCGCTCTCCTTTATGCTGAAGACACCGGTACCCGTGGTCCTGGTCGGCTCGCAAAGGAGCTCCGACCGGCCCAGCAGCGATGCCTCCATGAATGCCGTCTGTGCGGCAAGCGTTGCCATCAGCGACATTGCCGAGGTCTGTGTGGTGATGCACGGCACAACCAGCGACGATTACTGCACCATCCACCGCGGGACAAGGGTACGAAAGATGCATACCTCTCGCCGAGACGCCTTCCAGAGCATAAACCAGATGCCTCTGGGAAAGGTGGACTACCTCACCAGAAAGATTCAGACCTTCCAGCCTTACCGGCGACGCGGCGAGGTGAAGCTGGAGGTTATGGACAAGCTTGAGCCCCAATGTGCCCTGGTTAAGTACACGCCCGGATCTTCACCGGAGATCTTGAACTACTACATCGATAAGGGCTATCGCGGCATCGTCCTCGAGGGCACGGGCTTAGGTCACGTGGCATCCGACTGGATAGGCAGCATTAAGAGGGCCACTGAGGAGAATATCCCCGTGGTGGTAACCTCACAATGCCTGCGGGGCAGGATATGCGATCGGGTATACGATACAGGACGCGACATGCTGGACGGCGGAGCAATTGAGGGCGAAGATATGCTGCCTGAAGTGGCCCTGGTCAAGCTCATGTGGACAGTCGCAAATGCAAAAAGTCCGGAAGATATCCGCACGCTCATGAAGAGGCCTCTGGCCAAAGAGATATCTTTCTCGACGCCCATCACGGTGTAAGCCGGCAGACAAGGCCAAACCTTATAAGCAAGGTGCATAGTAGCACCAATCTCAGGATTATCGGAGGAATTTCGTTTTGACACGCAAGCCAGCAAGCATGTATAGAAGGAGGGAACGGCCCTACACGCGCAGAAAATACATGGGCGGCGTTCCTGGAAGCAAAGTAGTGCACTATGATATGGGAAATTTGACCGAAGATTTTCCCATCCAGATCACTTTAGTGGTCAAGGAACCCTGCCAGATCAGGCATACCGCTCTTGAAGCAGCCAGAGTTGCAGCCAACCGTTTCCTTATGAAAACGGCAGGCAGAACCAGCTTCCACCTCAAGTTGCGCACTTATCCCCACCATGTCATCCGAGAAAATAAGCAGGCTACGGGTGCAGGCGCCGACCGTGTCTCCAGCGGCATGAGGATGGCTTTCGGCAAGGCTGTGGGAACTGCAGCCAGGGTCGAGGCAGGCCAGAAGCTCTTTACCGTGGGAGTACCCCTTACATACCTTAACGATGCCAAGGTGGCATTGACAAGGGCCGGGCATAAATTGCCGACACCGATTCAGATCATAATAGAGTCGGGTCAAGAGCTGATAAAATAATTAAGGTATCTGGATGGATGACTATTTAGCGGGCCTGGATCGGGCCATGAAGAAGATGCCGGCCACTCGGGAGTCCAAAGAGCGGTTCGTCATACCTTCCGTCAAGGTCTTTTACGAAGGCAAGACTACCGTACTGGAGAACTTCGGGGCCATCGCGGACACACTAAATCGCGAACCGGAGCACCTCATGAAATATCTGCTCCAGGAGATGGGCACAGCGGGCAAGATCGAAGGGCAGCGCGGCGTCTTTCAGGGAAAGTTCGGCGAGACTGCCATCGCCCGCCAGATAGAGTCCTACTTCGAGGAGTATGTAGTCTGCACAGAGTGCAGGCTGCCCGACACTCACCTCCTCAAGAGCGATCGTGTTCTGACGCTCAAGTGCGATGCCTGCGGCGCTCACCGACCGGTGAGAAAGAGAAAGGCGGCCACGATCGTGCAGAAGGATGTCATCGAAGAGGGTGAGACTTATGAGCTGCGCATTGAGTCCGTGGGCAACAAGGGCGACGGCATAGCCAAGGTGGATAAGTATCTCATCTTCGTGCCCAGTGCCGTCAAAGGCGAGATCGTCAAGGCCAAGATCAAGAAGATCAGCGGAACTTTGGCCTTCGCCGAGGTTGTGGAGCGAACAGGCAAGGTGCCTTAGATGGAAGAGAAGATCACCCTCACTTTTACGGAGGAGAACAAGTATCTGCTTGATTTCTCCCCGCCGGCCTTCTGGATGGAATATGCAGAAGGCTATGGTGGTCTTCCCTGGACTGAGATCAGTGAGGAGAGGACGGCGATCGTCGCCGTGAACTACTCCTATCTGCTTGATCTCCTGGTTCAGGCCAGGCTCTATCGCCTCAGCAAGATGCCTTTTGACGCGCGATTTCAATAGAATGCCATCAATGCAAGGCTACGTCATTCGTGGCCTACCAATCATCAAGGAAGGCGACGATATTGCCTTGCTGGTCAAATCTCTTTTTGATTTTCAAGATGGTGATGTGCTCTGTCTGGCCAGTACCATTGTGGCCAAGTCGGAAGGCCGTTTCCGGGAGCTGGAAAGCTATCATCCCACCGATAGAGCCGTTCTCATTGCCGGAAAAGTCGGCAAGGACCCCAGATTCGTGCAGGCGGTCCTGGACGAATCGGTGGAGGTCCTGCTCGACCAACCATTTTTGCTGGTAGTGACCCGTTTTGGTCATGTGGGCGTTAACGCCGGGATCGATCAATCCAACGTAGGAGACGCCCGCATACTGCTCCTGCCGGAAAAACCAGCAGGGAGCGCAGAGCGGCTGCGCGCCGAATTGGGGAAGGACTGCGCCGTAATCATCACTGATACCTGCGGCCGGCCTTTTCGCGCGGGCGTTGCCGGCGTGGCTATAGGCTGGGCGGGCATAGCCCCTCTTCGCGACTGGCGCGGGGAGCAAGACCTGCACGGCAAGGTCCTGGAGATCACATTGGAAGCCATTGTGGACGAGATCGCTGCAATGGCCAATATGCTCATGGGCGAGGCAGGAGACGGGACACCGGCAGTCGTTTTTCGTGGATTGAAGTATCCATGCAGCGGCGAGGGCTCGGCCTTCATGGCTGAGGACAAAGACGTGATCCGGCCTCGCCTCAGGAGATAGGATTTTATCGGCTGGCGAGGATAGCCACGCTCGTGCATAGAACGGTTCGGATCGTGGTGCCTTTCAAGCTCGACAATGCCAAGAGCAGGCTGGCCCCGGCCCTTGCGCCGGAGGAGCGAAGGCTCTTGGCCTTTGCCATGCTCAGGGATGTCATCGGAACCGTCTCCGGTTTTGGCAAAGTGACAATTCTCTCCCGGCCGGGGCTGGACGCTGCTGAAGTCGGCTGCGATGTCGAGATTGTAGAGTCGGAGCTGGATCTGAACGATGCCCTCAATGCATTTATCGCCCATGAGGCTATGCAAGGATGGCCACGGGACATTCTGATCGTCATGGCCGATCTGGCTCTTTTGACACAAAATGATGTTGTCGGCATTCTGAACTGCCGGGGCGATGTAGTGCTCTGTCCGGGAAGGGGGGGCGGCACCAATATGATCCTCATCAGGAGCCCCGAGTTTCGCACCTGCTACCAGGGGCTGAGTTTTCCCAAGCATCTGGCCTCTGGCCAGCAGGCGGGCCTGGAGGTTTCTGTCTTCGAGTCCTTCCGGGCGGGATGCGACATCGATTGCCCGGAGGATCTGGCCGAGGTGCTGCTACATGGGCGAGGGGAGGCGAGAGTGCTTCTGGAGAAGATGGGCTTTTACGTTTGCGAAAAAGGGAGAGGTGGGAGCGGAGGCATGGGAAGGATCAATTCGCATCAGCATTTATTCGGGCGCGCTCCATCAGATAGCCAAACCCGGTCGTGATTGCGGGGATCATGAGATAGGTAACTGCAATATCCGTTGCATAGTCCCAAAGAGGCATTTTTAGGGGGCCAACAATGAATATCATGAGATCCAGCACTATGCTGATCAAGAGCCAGGCAATGCCAATAAAGATGCCTTCCTTGAGAAAATCGCTCTTTATCCTGGATAGATAGAAAATGGAGAAGAACACGGTCCAGATAGCGATTACTACGGGCATGATCGACTCAAAGAGCGGCCGCTGAGACACACGCAGCGGGAAGATCAAAACCGATACTGCAAAAGGTATCAGCCAAATCATAAAACCAAAGAGCCCCGCCTTAAGATATTTATTCATCCAATCACGCACCTATCCGCGAATTTTTCTGGAGTGGCTCTTTTTCGGCATATTATATATTTTTTGTGGACTTTTCGAGTATCTGCCCTCATTGAAGCCGACCACTCTTTACTTATTCCCATGCAACGCAAGTACTAACAGGATGCAAGGCCAGATAACAATAGGTGACTATTATGGAAGAGGATTTTAAAGAAGCGGCAAAGTTTCACGGCCATGTCTGCCCTGGGCTCGCTATGGGCTATCGAGTAGCAAAGTATGTCAAAGAGCACTACCCTCGCTCCAAAGATGAGGAGCTGGTCTGCATTGCTGAGAATAAATCCTGCAGCGTGGATGCGGTGCAGTCGCTCTTGGGCTGTACGGCAGGCAAAGGCAATCTGATCTTTGTGGATAATGGCAAGCAGGTCTTCACCTTCTACTCTCGCGATCAGAATCGCGCCATGCGCATCTACTTCAAAGGCGATGTCTTCCGGGGGATGGATGCCCTGCGCCAGAAGGCGGCGGCTGGACGGCTTACTCAGGAGGAGAAGAAAGAGTTTGAGAATCTGAGGTCTCGAGTCATCGAGGACATCTTGAGCGGCAAAGACGAGGATCTGCTCTTCGTGAAGGAAGTTGATATTCCCGCACCCGAGAAGGCCAAGATCTATCCATCTCTAAAGTGCCAGGAGTGTGGGGAAGGCTTCATGGAGATACTGGGGCGGACGGCAGGCGGAAAGGTGCTCTGCAAGGAGTGCTTCGGAAAAATGGTGTGCTGAGGCGGGCGGATATTTATAACTATTAATAATAACCAGTGTACCGGATCAAAAAAGGAGGAGACTGTCATGAGAAACCAATGCTATGGCATTATTCTTTTCAGCCTGGTCCTAGTCGCAGTTCTGCCGGCCCAGGGAGGAACAGTAAGCATCAACACCCTTCAATATCCTGCATCGCCGGAGACCCTAACCGTGGGCGAGCGTGTGCCAATTGTGGTCAGCATCAATTACGCCAACCTGGCGCAGTCGACATTGAGCCTGCACCTCGCCTATGCCGATTATCCACCCCGCTTTCAGAGTGGCGGCGAAACTGCGGTCTCGGGCAGCGGCACCTATCTGTTTCCGCCCGCCGAGATCATGGTGCCAGCCAGCTATTCCATACCCTCGGGATGGCCCGAATACATAAACGAGTGGCACCTCAAAGCGGAAATATGGAAGGGAGACCAGCTTGTGGCGGGCAGATCCTTCACGCTGCTGGTGGAGAATCCAGAGTATAAACCGGACGTGGAGATCGGCAGCATCGAATACGTCGTCCCACCGGACACGATTGCTGTAGGCGAGGAGAGCCTGGTGAAAGTGAACACAGTCTACTCCAATTTAGCCGCCGGAACCAAGATAGAGGCAACGCTGCGTGACCAGTCAGGCATCATAGCCTCTCGTTCCAGCCGGTCCCTTTCCGGCAGCGGCGAGTTGACCTTCAGCATGACCGTGAAGCCCAAAAGGGCGGGAGCCTGGCTTATTGAAGCAGCCCTAGGAACGGGATCGGGCTCAATGCTTGTTGGGGACAAGAAGAGCTTCCAGATCAATGTGGTTAGTGGATGATGGCATGCCCAGGGCAAAGAATTTGAAAGAGGCTTAAAACAATTTTTTTGAGGATGAATAGGGAGAGATGCTACGAGATAAATCCCATGCTGCTTCCTCGGTTAGAGAAATGGAGTCAATCTCCCTAGAGGATCTGGATGAGGTCGATCTCCTGCTCACGGAGCTGGAGATCTCTCAGGGCAGAAGAAACCTTATTCTCTGCATCGTCGCCTCTCCGGCTTATCGGGAAAAAGTAATCGAGGTCATAAAAGCGCAATTTCCTGCAAGAATTCTCCTGGTAGAGATAGGAGACAATCTCATCTCCGATCTTCAGAATATTCAGGCTGAGAAAGAGGAAATTCTCATCTGGATTCTTCCTGAGACGCTTGCCCAGGATGTTTTAGATGCTCTCAATAACTTTCGTGAGCTTTTTTACGATGCAGGCGTGCCGAGCCTGATCTTCATGACTCCGGCAGCTCTGGATGAAGTGATTTGGCAGGCTCCCGACTTCTGGAGATACAGAGGCGGATATCACATACTGAAAGGCGAAGATTATGGTCGGGACTTTCAAGCGGTAGAATCACGGTTCATGCCACAAGGCTTTAGCTATCAGAACAAAGAGGAATTGCTGAGGCGCAAGAGGATTAACGAGTACCTGCTGGAGAAGATAATGGATCAGAGAGAACGAGGAAAAATCCTGGCTGAACTCGGAACAGTTCATTCTTTACTGAGCGAACCACGAAAGGCCATCGATCACTATGAAAAGGCGTTGGTAATAGCCCGCGAAATTTGCGACAAAAAGAGCGAAGCAAACGCGCTGGGCAATCTGGGAAATGCCCACTATCGCCTGGGCGATGCTCGAAAGGCCACCCTGTACCATGAGCAGGCACTTGAGATTGACCGCGAGATCGGGGACAAGGGGAGCGAAGGGGCCGATCTGGGCAACCTGGGACTGGCCTACGCCGACCTGGGCGAGACTCGCAAGGCCATCGATTACTATGAGCAGCATCTGGCCATATCTCGTGAGATCAAAGACAAAAGGGGCGAAGGAGCCGACCTGGGAAACCTGGGAAATGCCTACACAGAACTTGGCAAGGTTCACAAGGCCATCAAGTACTACGATCAAGCGCTGGCCATCACCCGTGAGATCAAAGACAAAAGGGGCGAAGGAGCCGCTTTGGGCAACCTGGGCGTGGCCTACACAGAACTTGGCAAGGTTCATAGGGCCATCGAGTGCAATGAGCAGGCGTTGGCCATTGCCCGTGATATCGGTGACAAAGTGGGTGAAGGAGCCGACTTGGGCAACCTGGGACGGGTCTACGCCGCTCTGGGCGAGATGGACAAGGCCACTCAGTACTTTGAGCAGCGTCTGACCATAGCCCGCGAGATTGGAGACAAAAGGGGCGAGGCAATTGCCTGCTGGAATCTGGGTCTTGTCTATGAGGAGGGGGGAGATCTCAAGCGAGCCGTAGATCAGATGCAGATCTCGGTCGACTTCGAACGCCAGATGGGCCACAAGGACGCAGAAAAATATGCTGATTACCTTAAGAACGTGCGAGTCCGATTGGAAAAGAAGTGAGCGAAACGGCAGTGGAGCAACCGCGTAGCAAGCTGCGGGTTATTATGTTTAAAAATCAATTTGATTAGATTCCATCAAGGATAGGAAAGATTTATCTGATTTATCATTCTAGCTATTAAAACATCAGGAACCTGTTTGCGGATGTGGTAAAAATGGATCTTCTCAGTATAGCTGCTATTGCGGCTCCATTTGTGGCTAAGGGGGCCGAGGTATTTTCGAAAACCGCAGGAGAAAAATTCGGTGGATTGGTCGGCGATCTATGTCAAGCGGTAATAAAAAAGTTCAAGGGCGACACATATGCCGAGCAGACTCTAGCTCGTGCCAATGAGAAACCGGAGTCAGAGGAAAGACAGGGCGCACTCAAAGGCGTCTTGGCAGAGATGATGAATGAGGACCCGGATTTCGCCGAAAAGGTGCAAAAGCTGGTACAAGATGTGCAGAAAGAGCGCGCCCGGACAGGTTTCGATCAGAGGGGCCAGACTGTGCACGGATCGCAAACTAATATAGGCGAGGCAAATGCACCAGTATTCTCCGGCGCCTTCAGCGGACCGGTGAATGTCAGTGATGCTGGAAGCAGGAAAAATCAATGATTGAGGAACCAAGCTCCGACCAGCGCAATCAAGAGGGCCAAGGCCCGCGGACAAATATTGAAACAGCAGAGGCACCCGTGCTTTCGGGATATTTCCATGCGCCAGTAAATATTACGTATTCTGACAAGCCTGAAAAACCACTAATACCCCGTCAGATCCCATTGCCTCCCTTGGATTTCACCGGCCGCGATGAAGAGCTGCAGGAGCTTCTGGGCGTCTTCGAGCGCGACTCTACCATCATCGGCCTGCGTGGCTTGGGCGGAGTGGGCAAGACCGCTCTGGCCTTTGCGCTGGCGGAAAGGCTTAAAGATCATTTTCCTGACGGCCAGCTATTCGTTAGCATGCTGGGCACCAGCCTAAAAACCTTGACGCCCGCGGAGGCTATGGCCCAGGTCATTCGCTCTTACCAACCCACTCTTCGCCTGCCGGAGAGCGAAGCAGAGCGGGCCAATCTCTACCGCTCCCTGCTCGATGGCAAATGCGCTCTTCTGCTGCTCGACAACACCCTCGATGAGGGCCAGGTAAGGCCGCTCTTGCCGCCAGCCAAGTGCTGCCTGATGGTCACTACACGCTGCAAATTCAAACTTCCCGGCATGGCAGTAATAGATCTAGAGGTCTTGAAACGGGATAAGGCTGTAGAGCTCCTGCAAAGTACAGCTGGCACGAATTCATCCGGCGATCAGTCTCAGGAGAAGGGGACATGGGAAGATCTGGCCCGTCTGTGCGGATGTCTGCCCGTGGCACTACGGGCTGCGGGCAGCTTTTTAGCCAACACACCCGACTCAAGCCCAGAGCAATACATCAAAGAGCTGCAGGATGAACGCAAGAGACTGGGAATTATTGGGAAAGAAGGGGTGGAGGAGGATGTTGTGGCCAAATTCAGCCTCAGCTACAATCGTCTTGCGCCCGAAATCGCCCAGGTCTTCAGGCTCTTATCCATCTTTCCAGGAGATTTCGATGCCCAGGCCGAGGAGACGATTTGCCAAGACGAAGGCCATCGTCATTTGAGCGAGCTGGTGCGCTGGAGCCTGGTCGAGTACCAGAGATCGAGCCAAGAAGGCGAAGGACGATATCATCTGCACGATCTGATGCGACTGTTTGCTGCCGGACGGCTGGAGGAGGAAGGAGGCGAGGTTGCCTGGAATGATGCCCAGCAGCGTCATGCAGAGTACTTCAAAAATGTGCTATCCTCGGCAACTGAACTCTATCAAAATGGTGACGCCCTGGCCGGGCTGAGAAGATTCGATTTGGAAAAGATGAATATCGAATCTGCCTGGGCGTGGGTGAAGAGAAATCTTGAGAGCAATAATATCGTCGCGTCCTTATGCAACTCTTTTCTAAACAGGCCTTATTTGCTTGAACTACGCATGCATCCTCGAGAGTGGATTTCGTGGCTGGAGCCTGCTTTGGCCTCCGCTCGGCAGTTGAAGGATAAAAACATGGAGGGGGTCCATTTAGCCAACCTGGGTGTCGCTTATGAGAACCTGGGCGAGACGCGCAAGGCCATAGATTACTATGAGCTGGCTCTGGCCATAGTCCGCGAGATCGGCGACAAAAGGGTCGAAGGAAACGCGCTGGGCAATCTAGGCGATGCCTACGTCACTCTTGGCGATACGCGCAAGGCCATAGATTACTGCGAGCAGGCTCTGGCCATAGCCCGCGAGATTGGCAACAGGAGGGGTGAAGGAAACGTGCTGGGCAACCTGGGCGATGCCTACGTCACTCTTGGCGAGACGCGCAAGGCCATCGATTACTATGAGCAGCGTTTGGCCATAGCCCGTGAGATCGGCGAGAGAAGGGGCGAAGGATACACACTGGGCAACCTGGGCAAAGCCTACGCTGATCTGGGTGATGCCAAAAAAGCCATCGAGTACTACGAACAGGCCCTAGCGATAGCCCGAGAGATAAGCGACAGAAGAAACGAAGGAGTGTGGCTGGGCAACCTGGGACTGGCCTACGCCAATCTTGGCAATGATTGCAGGGCCACCGAGTGCTACGAGCAGGCACTGACCATGGCCCGTGAGATCGGGGACAGAAGGGGCGAAGGAAATACTCTATGGAACATGAGTCTGGCTCTGGATCAACATGGGAGGGCGCAGGCAATCAAATATGCCAAAGCCGCACTCAAGATTCAAGAAGAGATCGAAGATCCAGGAGCCGAGAAGGTAAGGCGACAGTTGCAAGAATGGGAGAGCCAACATCAGTATCAATGAAGCCTGAAAACAAGACCCTCATAAAAGCCCTCCTGGAGAACGCCGATTCCCTGCAGGAGGACATCCTCGACGACACCGAAAAGATGCTGGGCACCGTGCCCTTTATCCTGCAGGTCATGGCCCGCCGACCAGAGTTCATGATCTTCTCCGCCCTCAAGGACTTCTATGCCTTGCGGCCCCAAAGCCTGGAGCCCAAGGTCGCGGAGCTCCTGGCCGTGGCCGCAGCGGCGAGCGCTGGCGCGGACAAGTGCCTGAAGGTGCACATGAGCGCGGCTGCCCGCGCGGGAGCGAGCGAGGACGAGATCCTGGATGCGGTGTTCATCGCCGCCATCATCGGCCAGACCAAGGTGCTGGCTTCGGCGCTACGCACCTTCCAGGAGTTTGAGAGCGGATCGAAAGAGAAGTAGGAATGGAGGTCTTTATTGAGCCGTTGTTAACTTCGCGTTCGTCCTCGGTTCGCTCTGCGCCTCTGCGGTTTTATTCCGTAAACCCCATAGTTAAATTATTTCGCTACTATTATTAACCACAGAGTCACAGAGTTCACAGAGACGTGAAATTTACCTTATTACCAGCACCTGAAAGGAGCCGCATATTGCTCCTGAGTAATCGTCGTCTCCGTTCGTTCGTCCTCCGTGCGCTCTGCGCCTCTGCGGTTCTATTCCCGTAAACCCCAGGGTTAAATTATTCCGCTACTATTATTAACCACAGAGTCACAGAGTTCACAGAGACGTGAAATTTACCTTATTATCAGCACCTGAAAGGAGCCGCATATTGCTCCTGAGTAATCGTCGTTTCCGTTCGTTCGTCCTCCGTGCACTTTGCGACTCTGCGGTTTTATTCAGTAAACCCCCGTGTTAAATTATTCCGCTACTATTATTAACCGCAGAGACGCAGAGTTCGCAGAGACGCGAAATTTACCTTATTATCAGCACCTGAAAGGAGCCGCATATTGCTCCTGAGTAATCGTCGTCTCCGTTCGTTCGTCCTCCGTGCGCTCTGTGACTCTGTGGTTCTATTCAGTAAACCCAGAGTTAAATCATTCAGCTCCGAATACTAACCGCAGAGGGCAGAGAGATGCGCAATTTTACCTCAATTGCCCGAAAGCTTCATGGCTCTTGCCCCCCCCCAATGAGAGCTTGAATGGTAGTAATACTATGCAACGACGGCGAGATCGAGGTGCCGGATGGCGAGATTTGCCAGATCTGCGGCCAGGAGCTGGAAGAGTTTGACGAGGTCACGGGTACAGGCATTCACGGGTACTACCACTGGGTTTGCGTGAACCACGTGGACGCGTGAGCCGCTTCGGGGCAGACGGAGGGGCGCGGGCGCGGGGCGCTCGCTGATGGCAAGATTCATAAACCAGCAGATGCTTGCAGTATTCTCGATCTGTCTCCCAAGGCAGATCGTAAGCGGGGATAACCAAGCCAGGCCAACGGTGATAGACTCAAGATCTATTCTCGCAGGAGTTCAAGGGTTCGAATCCCTTTCCCCGCATAAATCTTGTTTTATTGATAGCAATTTAGTCTTTATACACGTTACCTGTTATTTAAGATCGCCAAGAAGTTGAGAAGAATGATATCGGCGAGTCAACTACCCCACCCTAAAGAGATGGGGACTCCTTGGGCAACGAGTCGAACGCTGCGAGACCATTCACATAACAGAACCGGAGAATGCAGAGCTGGATGATTCTTCACTCATTGATCCGCCGCCAGATGACATACTGGTGGATATGGAGGAGCTAATGCCTTTGCTTGCCCCCTGATCCCCAGAAAGCTGGACGGGCGTCGCAGCTGTCGAGTTCGTGGCCGCATGTGCACCAGGTCCTTCTTTGGATACCGTAGATGTAGGCTTGAAAATATTCGAGGAAACCGAGAATGTGACCTCGCCGGACCAGCTGTTACCACCGGCCATATAGGCAGTATAGGTCCCTGCAGCCAGTGAGGATAGTGACAGATTGAGCTTGTACAGGTCCGAGACTCCCACTGGCATCACGACTAAGCTCATCTTACCCCCTGCTATTGAGCCGCTGGCTGTGGCTTCCTCTGTTTCATTTCCTCTATTTATTACTCCCTGGCCCATGACCACGTCTTCGTTCTGGATCAGATACAGTTTCATCTGCTCTGGTGTTTTGCCCATGAGATCGAAGGACCATGTTCCGGTCACATTCACATTATCCAGAGAATTATCTGCATCCGCTTCGGACTGAGGCACGACTGAGAAACCTGGTTGTTTGCTATCTGATTTATAGAACGGATTGGATTTTGCTATTATTCCTGCCACTCTGGCCTCCTGAATGAGTTCTTGGGGCAATGGCATGGACATGGATTCACCCAGTTGACTGGGATTGAGCGGGTCACCTGGCTGTGCATCTGCCTGTACTAAGAAAAAAGCAATAACGGTTATGCTGAACAGCAACTTTTGGTATATCATATCGATCTGTCCTGGGTCCGACTGATGAGTGCCCAGTTCCCAGCGCTCCCAGTTTAAGAATCGACTTTTGGAAGCCAGAACACTCTTTTGCACATCGATCGCTTACAGCCTCTGAACCCAATAGCCACTTTCTGTTATTACTATATGACGATTTCGGTGTAGTTAAATGTCGAAGTAATCCTGGAATCTTCCACCAAAGTCAAAAACGCCGAAGCATGGATAGATTCATTATGGCGAATAGCAGGAGCAAAAAGGACATAATGATGAGCCCTGTGCGAATGGATTTTATTTGAAACCGCTGACTAATCGCCGCAAGCACTAAAACCGTTGCCAGAAACACATAGTCGTCGGCTATTGCTCGGGCTTTTGTACCCTGGTTAAACTTGCTAAGGGCTTCGCTGCTTAGATTATGGCCATACTCTAATAGATAACTCACGCTTCCGCCAGTAGTCGAAAGATGATGCAAAACATGGATCTAAGAAATATTTTTCAATTTGTACTTTTGAGGGGATGTACCCCGAACATGGAGATAAGGATGTAGGGAAAAAAAGAGGTTTGACCCTTAAATTCTTACTTCTTCTTCTCCGGGACTTCTGTTGATACTGTTTTTATGGCAGCCTTGATTTTCTTTTCAGTATCCGCTGAAATTTCCTTCAAGTTGTGGGCTTCCGCAGCGTGAGTCTTTGCAAGCTTCATGACCTCCGCTTCAGTCTTTGCTCGTACCTGGAATCCGCACGCCATACCAACATCGCTACAAGACAGTTGCTTATATTCTTCGGTTACCATAGATTACAACTCCTTCTTCATATCCGCTTTTTGCATGTTCCATTTTATTCACTAGAGCCTCGATGGCTAAAATGTGCCCGCCATCAATCTCAAATATTTGTTTCAGATGTGCATTATCTCTAAGATATTGCATGTACTATTGGCGGCGTTGACCCTGCTGGTGTCTGGGCAAACACATCCACAACGACCACATTGCTGGGCTGGTTGTTCACCACAAAGTAGAGCATGTGTCTTCCCACCTTGTCAGCATTGAAGTTCATGGTGTTATAACCCTGATTGAACTGGTAAGTATTATACTTCGAACTGGTTGTGTCGGTCTGGGTCATCTCATAGAAGCCTGCCGGTCCTTCAGCGGGTGCGTAGGCAATTAGCTGCAACCAGGTTCCGACTGGGCTTACTACATACTGTGTCCAGTTTGTTGCTCCTTGAATCCAGAGGTCATTGGTCTTGGATGGCACTGTGGATGCATACTGGGTGAATGGTAACCCTACACCGGCACCATAGTACACACTGGAAGGTGTTTTCTGGGTTATATCGAACTTGGTTGGATTGCTTATAATCCCACCCACGACAGGCGTACCAGTGGTTGTATAGTACTCTGTAAAGGGTGAGAATGTGACCTCGCTATACGGTTGGCTATAGAATGAACCACCCGTAGTATACCAGGGGAAGTTGGGAACAGGCGTATCGAGCCAATGCAACATACCAGACAATCCCGGATCAGAATTTGTACGGGTGGATACTTGGCCCATGTTAGGACTAATCCAATCTCCGCTAGATCCCATTGAGCCGCCACTGGAGCCGGCACCTAGTGGGTCCTGTGCGAAAGCCTGAACTGCAAGGCAAACGAGCACAGCCATACACAACAAAATTTTGCTATATTTCATATTCACACCTACTATTGCTTAAATTATCTTCTTGGATTCTAAATGGATCTAATAGTATGTTTCTGGATAAAAAGCTTTTGGTATCAAAATATTAAAGCGCTATAAGCTATACATATATAAATCTAATAAATCAAAGAGCGGACTCAAAACTACAGCATCGTGTCATTGCAATGATGATAATTTTATAAAAATATTGTGGCGGATCTAATCTTCGACCCACTCAAAATTCGGATCTTTGATATTATTGAAATTCTTGACGATCACTACTGCGTCTTTCTTAGTGTCTTCTCCTCAACGCTATGAAGGTCACTGCCAGAATCCCGGCTACAGCAAAGGTTGCTTCGAAGCCTGGAGTCGTAGTAGTTGTGGTTGATTTACTCGTAGTTGTAGGCTCGGAGCTGGGTGTCGTGGTAGTTGTGGTTGATTTGGTGGCCTCGGAGCCAGGAGTCGTAGTAGTTGTGGTTGATTTGGTAACATCGGGAGCAGGGGTTGTAGTCGTACTCGTAGTTGATTTAGTTACATCCTCTGCTGTGCTTAGAGCCAGGAATGCTATGAGCATCATTGTGGTTATAAGCATAAGCAATAATATTTTTTTCATATCTAACCTCTTTTCTGATATATGCAAATCACTCTTTTGTCCTTAAGCATTTTTTTCAATAATATGGCTAAAGCCAAATATCCTGCAATCTAAATTGCCAGTGGTAATATCATATGTAATATGCCCCCACCGAATACGAGCGACAGTACCGCTAGAATGATGAATACGATTATCAGCCATTTGGCAATATCCATCGATATTCCTGCACCTCGTGATCCCATTATTCCGAGTATCAGAGCTATTACAAAGAATACTACTGCTAAATAAATTAAGTCTGCCATCCTTGCATCCTTCTTTTTGCTATTCTAACCTCGCTATTCTAGATATATTAATTTAATCTAATTATTTAATCCATTCAGCGTTTTCTTGCTCGATCTGCCCTAGCCTTTTCTTCATCAGCATTTGCCTCTTCATCAGCGGACGCATGTTTTATTTCCGCGATTGACTTCTTCATATCAGCCTTTATGTCTGCCTTGGCATATTCTACTTTCTTCCCAAGTTCACTATGCCCCAAACTAGCTTTGGCTTTTTCCACACCAGATTCTATATCTGCCTTTAGATAACTGCCCGCCTTCTCTAAATCAGCCACACCCTTCTTTACATCGGTCTTTGCCTTCTCTACATTTTCGCTTGCCAATTTGATACCTCCTTTTATGAACCAAATATACTATAGGATGTTATTGCATAAAAAGATTTTGGTACCTAAATTTTTATATATGTATAGTTTATAAATACAAATGCATCGTTATTAGGTCGTGGGTGAAGGTTACTGAAAAGCGTTCTCCAAAGAGACATGGCATCAAATCGAGGCAAAATTACCTCAAGAGAACATGCTCTGATGCAATCGACATTAATCTTGAAACCGTGAATCAAAAAAATGACTGGGCAACAATTACTTAAAACGTGTGCCCATCTGACGATACAGGTCTAATTTCCGCCCTAATTTTCTTTTCCAGATCAGGCGATATCTCCTTCACACCGTGAGTCATTTCCTGATGCATGTGTGCAAACCTAATAACCTCATCATCCGTCTTCGCGCGTACCGCAAAATCGCATCCCGGATTTACAAGCTTACACATAAATTCTCTATAGCTTTCCTCGATCATAGATATAATACCTCACGTCAAGATTAAATACATTTCTGAAAAATATTATAGGTAAGCGAATTACGGTTGCGTTGGACTAGCAAAAATATTTACTTTTTTGCTGTTTCTTCCCATCATTTTTCGCATTTCATTTGGCGTTTTAATTTCGCCGTTAGAGGTTCAATTTGTATTCCGTTGCTGCAATGATGAAAGTACATCTTTTTCGCAACCCATGAGATGACTAACAAGCTGATTACAATTTTTAATAACCTCTTTATCATAGATTATCACCTAAACTGCTATTACTTCCTTAACTCAAAGCTATCTAAACCAATAAAGCTATGAACTTTGTCGGCAATCATATTTAAAGATGTAATTTGGTGGGTGTTCACACTTCCTAAGTACTGGAATGGATCGAATTCGCGATTCAAATAGGATCTTCGAGAAGCAGAGATTACTCGATCCTTGAAATTGCTCATATGTAATGCGCTTCTTCTTGCCGAATTTATAAGCTGGTGTGGGAGATGGAAGGCAAAAACCATGCTTCTCCTGGGCATAGGAAAATTACAGTTTGGGCATTGTGGAATCTTTGCGATCATATATATCAAATAGAAGATACCTAAGCCGCTAATAAATCCCTTCCATGTCAAATACATCTTGGGCGTTACATTCTCCTGACAATATCCACAAATTACCATATATCCTCTATATATTATTATCTACACAAGTTTTGACAAATGATTTACCAGTAAACGGATTACTAGCTTTCGATTTTTACTCTTAATTCTGCCTCCTCAGATTTCCTAACGATAATAAAGGTTAACGAGGAGGGATTGGCAGATTGCGAAAGGATGTCAAAAGTCTTTTGAATCCTTCCTCAAGTCTGCCTGAATTATTAGGTATTTTCAGTGCCTTAGCCACATTATTTCTTATGTGAAGCTTTCGGCTTTTCTGTTTCTGTTTTTTTATGTTCCGTCTTTTTCCCTACATCAGCCTTCGCCTTCTTAGCATCAGTCTTCTTTTCTGCATTATCATCTATCATTTTTTGAATCCTCCATTTGTGATTCTAAACCTAATAAGATGTTTCTAGATAAAAAGCTTTTGGTATCAAAATATTAAAGTGCTATAAGCTATGCATATATAAATTTAAGGCATTTCGCAAGGGAATCTGGACTTTGTAGCTGCGCAGCTTAAAGGGACGAGAATTGAGAATAACAGGACCGCTGAATTGCTCTGTTGGGTCAAATAACATATATAAAATTATTATTACTTTAAGAATTACAAATAATTTAGGTACTTAAAATTATATATACGTAAAACTTATAAGCAAGAAGCCACGTTATAGATAGCCATGCAAAAAACTACATTGACCCTATCCGAACCTGTAGCCAAAACATTGAAGGTTTACACCGTATTAACCAAGAGCAGCTTGCGTGCTCAAAGCCAAGTGGTCGAAGATGCCCTGATAGAGTTCTTCGAGAGGCACGATGTGAAGATGGAGACGTAAACCAAGTAATGGGACAGGGGAGGCGCAAGCAATGGTTCGATGCAACGACCAGCATGCAGTAGATCTCGTTACGTATATTTCCAAGAATTGCAGATTCAAATTTTTCGTCTATGACCGCAGAGAGATTCAAACAATAGCAAATAATTTAGGATTAAAAAAAGATCGCGTACGTACAGAACTCAGAAAGTTAGGCTACTATTTAATTGAGAACAACAATGGTCGGAAGGTCTGGAAAAGAGATGGAGTGTCCACATGAGTGGGCAGATCGGCGACTTGAAAAGAAAGGGTGCGTTGATTCTCTCGACTCGTTATGGGCTTTAAAGATCATTGATAGGTCCGTATACAAGTTGGCTTTTAGTACCTGTTCTCCCATAGACCATTTCGATCCATCCAATTATAATCTTGCCAGCAGCCGTAGCATGCATTCTTAACTGTCCACAAGCGTTCCTTTGTTCCTTGAACTTGCCAAAAGACAGAATTGGGGTTCGCGTACTTATTAGCCCAAAGACGCTCTTTTGCGGCTTGGACCGCAATTTTTGCAGGAACATAAGGGTAGCTCCAATATGCGGAGGGATAATAAGCGGGGTAATAGGAATCCAAGTATTCAATCTCCTGTCCCTGATCCTGTGGGAATGTATAGGAGAACTCTTGAGCCGTTCCAGTAGCGATCAAACCGAAATAGAAGGCTATGATAATAAATGCGAGGTAGTTATTCATTGATACCGCCAGTACAAGGTTCTACGGTTAAACTAAATAGTTTTCCATCTAAATATACACTAAAATAATATAATTATTATAGCTTTTTAGATAAGCCCGATAGTAGCTGGCAGTTTCGGGAAGATTTTTGATCATAAAAAATTATAGGTCTGCTTGGACTTGAGGCTCAAGCAGTTATCTTGGTCGTGGCGATGAACTTGATGAGGTCCGGTCCGATTTTTGCCTTCTTTTGGATCTGATTTGTAGCGCCGTCTAGGGTCGTGCTACTATCCGCAAGAGATCGGATTTCTTCAATGGTAGCATCTTTGACGGTGAAGTACTCGTCAATGTCCTTTCTGTGGCCCCAGACATCTCCTTCCAGCAGTTTGACACCCTGCATATCCAGGAACACATCAATTGCTTTGGACATGGTCTTCAGGTAGGATGGCGGTACTTGGATCATCTGAAACCGGGGTGCATTCTGAAGGAGGTTGAGGAAATCCACGTTGGATGCTCTAAATGCCAGATGGACTGCTTTTTCATTCGGTCTTATCGAGTTGATCTCTTCGCGGGAACTGATTATTCGTATATTATACCCACTTTCTTGACCTTGGGTTTCTTTACTTGCACACGCTCTCCGGTGAATACATGTATCTTCTTTGCGCCACGTTCCCGAAGCCGCATGTCTGTGTGACTGATTGTATAAATCAGTTTCCTGGACAATATATGGCTAAAAAGACGCTTTTGAGCAAATACTACCCAGAAAGACTTAAATACTATTACTAATATTATAAATATTAGGTAGAAAAGCTACCTCACCAAGACTCAGGTACATCCCCTCAGATATACTTTTTTTCCCCTGAGTCGTTGGTATCCCTTTTCGATAAATAGAATGCTTTTTTGGCTTTGCTCTCCTCTCTAACACATGCATGGGGCGGGATCATGTTAAGACATATGGAACAGAAGACACCCAATAAGATCACGAATTTGCAGTCTGATTGTAGAGGAGTTCTTGCAGAAGCATATCTTTAATTATTTAGAGTTCTTCACGAAGTAGGCTCATCAGAAAAAACGTCCGGCGTAAAAGAATATAGGAGGGTGAAATGAAACTCAATAAGAGATGGCTAATCGTCTATATCATAGCATTATTAACATTAACCTTTGTCCAGGGTGCTTATGGTGGCATTCAGCTCACTGCGTCAGGTAGTGCTAGTGGTGAAAGTGGCTCGGTATCAATGAATTATGATATTTTGAAATCCACATCTTTGAGCAGCAAAATCGCAATTAATGGTGGAACTATAACACCATCCACGGCTATATCTGGATCATTACCATTGTTTGAAGAGACTCATGCAGTCACAGATCATTCAGGCAAAAGTGCCAGCGTTTACGTCAAGGTGGTCAATGCACCTGATGGTTTAACGTATAGCTCTAAAGTTCTTCCCGGTGAAGGTAATGTAGATACTCAATCTCAGATATCCGCAGAACAATGGTTGACCGTTCCTACAGCCGACTCTATTAAGGTCACGGCAGCATCATCTTATGGAAAGATGGCTGCTAGTGTGGGGTTAGAAGAATATAAGGGAACCGCAAGTAAAGATTACGTAACACTAACCGAGTACAATGGGAAAGCAGTAACTACAGAGACTATGGTTGCTGCAAGTCAAACTGCTACCAATGGAGCCGCAAATCTTATCAAAGTATACGGATCGTCTAAAGATCGCAGTGGGTCTTATAACATCGATACAGCAATCAACGGAATTGCTGGTAGAGCTACCATTGAGAAAATGAGTGAAACTGCATCGGGTGGAATTGATTCACTGGTGCTGCAAGATGAACATGTGCATGGCACTTTCACAAGCATAGCTACATACAAATCAACAACAGGAGCAAAAAAGACCAAAACTAGGACATCTGCATATGGTACAGAATATGATATTGATATGAATGCTCTGAAAGTACAAATGCCATTAGGATATTTAGGATACTACATTAAACCTGGTATGAAGATACAGGGTGCGGTAAACGTTGCTTATGGCGGAGATACAATAAACGTTGCGGCTGGAACATATCGAGAAAACCTTAAGATCTTCAATTCATTAACCCTAAAGGGTGCAGGAGCGGGCGAAACCATAATTGATGGTGGCGGTATAGGTACTGTGATTACTACAGGTAAATCATGCGTAGATAATCGCTATAAAAACATATACTTGAAGGGGTTAACTATCAGAAACGGATATGCTCCTTCTGGTGGTGGCATTGCTAATGTTGGCTGTAATCTGGTTATAACTGATGTTTTGCTAACCGGCAACACAGCAACAGCATATGGCGGGGCGATTTGCAGTACCGGCACCGTGACTATGAATAGTGGCAGTATAACCGAAAATAAAGCAAATTTAGGTGGCGGGATTGCTAATTTAGGCACTCTGAACCTGAAAGGTGGTAACATAGCCGGAAACACTGCAAAATCATATGGTGGTGGAATATACTCCTCCAACTCGCGAGTTACACTTGATGGTATACAAGTTATCGTGAAATCTAACAAGGCAGGTAAACCGTTATCTGAATCGAGTTGGTACAAGGGATGGGGAGTATACCTCAATTCGGGTAAACCGACAATTACTGGTAGTTTTGATCCGGCAACACAAGTGATCGGCAACTCGCACATATGAGGGCTACTTCGCTCGGGCTTTTCCGCCCTTCTTTCCCGCTGCTTTCGCTCCCGGCCCGACGCCGACTCTCGATCTCAGATACCGGCCCGTGTGGCTCTCCTCCACATGAGCCACCTCTTCCGGCGTGCCCGCTGCCACGATCCGCCCGCCGGCGTTCCCGCCCTCCGGCCCCAGATCGATGATGTAGTCGGCGCACTTGATGACATCCAGGTTGTGCTCGATGACCACCACGCTGTTGCCTTTGGCCACCAGGTCGTCCAAGACACTGATGAGCTTCTTGACATCAGCAAAGTGCAGCCCGGTGGTCGGCTCGTCCAGCAGGTAAATGGTCTTTCCCGTGCCCCGCTTGGCCAGCTCCCGGGTGAGCTTGATCCTCTGCGCCTCGCCGCCTGAGAGTGTGGTCGAGCTCTGCCCCAGCTTGATGTAGCCTAAGCCCACGCCTAGCAAAGTGTCGAGCTTGCTTCTGATGGCAGGAATGTTCTGGAAGTGCTCTCGTGCCTCTTCCACGGTCATGTCCAGCACCTGTGCAATGGATTTCCCCTTGTACATGACCTCCAGGGTCTCCCGGTTGTAGCGGGTGCCCTTGCACTCCTCGCATTCGATGTAAACGTCGGGCAGAAAGTTCATCTCGATCTTGATCAGCCCGTCTCCCTGGCAGGCCTCACAGCGACCGCCCCGGACGTTAAAGGAGAAGCGACCCGCTTTGTAGCCGCGCACCTTTGCCTCCTTTGTCTCGGCATAGGCCAGCCGGATGGGGTCGAAGATCTTGGTGTAGGTAGCCGGATTGGAGCGAGGCGTCCGGCCGATAGGACTCTGGTCGATGACGATGACTTTGTCCACCTCGGAGTCGAATATGATCTCATCGTACTCGCCCGGCTCGACGCTCGATTTGTAAATCTTCTTCATGAGGGCCCGGTAGAGAGTGTCGTAGATGAGGGTGGACTTGCCTGAGCCCGAGACGCCGGTGACGACGGTCAGGACGCCCAGAGGGATGGCGGCGTTTATGTTTTGGAGATTGTTCTCCCGGCAGCCCAAAAGGCGAATGAAGCTATTGCTCTTTCTGCGGCTGGCCGGGATCTCAATAGTCTTCTTCCCGGAGAGGTACTGGCCGGTGAGAGACTCTGCACTCATCTCGATCTCCAGAGGCGTGCCCTCTGCCACCACGTAGCCACCGTGAATTCCAGCGCCAGGTCCAATGTCCAGCACGTGATCGGCGCTGCGGATGGTCTCTTCATCGTGCTCTACTACGATGAGCGTGTTCCCTAAGTCCCGCAGCTTCTTTAGCGTCTCAATGAGCCGGGCGTTATCCCGCTGATGAAGGCCGATGGAGGGCTCGTCCAGCACATAGAGCACGCCTGTCAGGTTGGAGCCGATCTGCGTGGCCAGGCGAATGCGCTGCGCTTCGCCTCCGGAGAGGGTGCCCGCGTTCCGGGATAAGGTGAGGTAGGCAAGGCCCACATGCTCCAGAAATCCTAAGCGAGAGGAGATCTCTTTCAAGATTTGGCGGGCGATCTCCTGCTCCTTTTCCGAGAGCCTGGGCGCGAGCTTTGCGAAGAAGTCGATGCTCTCCCCGACGGATTGATCGGTCACATCCACAATGGACTTCTCTCCGACCGTTACGGCCAGCACCTTCTCCTTCAGCCTGCGTCCGTTGCAGGTCGGGCAGGGAAGGACGCGCATGAACTTCTCCAGCTCCTCGCGCCGGTAATCGGACGCGGTCTGGCCGTAGAGGCGGACGCTCTGCGGAATTAAGCCCTCCCACTGGCCGTTGTGCATCCAATAAGCGTCGCCGTTTTTCATGCTCATGCTGAATTGGATGCGCTCATCCGAGCCGTACATCAGGGCATTGTACTGCACCTCGGAGAGGTCTTTCATGGGAGCGAAGACGTCAAAGCCGAAGTGCTTGGCCACAGCCGCCAGATGCTGGCCCCGCCAGCCGTCGATGGCATTTCGATAGAGCGCCACAGCTCCGTCGGCGATGCATAGCTCTTTATCCGGTATGATCAGATCCGGGTCGAACTCCATGCGAATGCCCAGACCATTGCAGGACTCGCAGGCTCCGAAGGGACTGTTGAAGGAAAACATGCGCGGCTGCAGCTCTTCAAAGGCCATGCCGCAGACAGGACAGGACAATGTGGCGGAGTAGAGCCGCTCCCGGCCCTCGCCGAAAAGGACGACGACCAGGCCTTCTGCTTTCTTGAGAGCGTTCTCGATGGCCTCCACCAGCCGCGATCTGTCCAGGGCGGGATCGAGCCGGTCCATGACCACCTCAATGTCGTGCATTTTGTAGCGGTCCAGCTCAATGGTCTCATCCGTTCTGCGGATCTCTCCGTTCACCCGCACCCGTGTGAAGCCCTCTTTATTCAGGTCGGTGAAAAGCTGGCCGTAGGTTCCCTTCTTCTGGCGGACGATTGGAGCCAGAATCGTTACCGTGCAGCTGCCTGCCTCTTCGTCGTTCTTTGCTTGGCCTTCAGCTCTGCCTTCAGCCTCGCCCTCATTATTGCTTTCCGGCTTTCCTGCCTGCTTTCCCGCCTCCTCCAAAATGCTTTCCGCGATCCTCTCCGGCGACTGGGACTGTATCTTTATGCCATGCACCGGGCAGTGGGGCACGCCTATCCTGGCAAAGAGCAGGCGCAGGTAGTCGTAGATCTCGGTTACCGTTCCCACTGTGCTGCGGGGGTTCTTGGAGGTGGTCTTCTGCTCGATGGAGATGGCGGGGGACAGGCCTTCGATGCTATCGACGTCTGGCTTGTCCATCTGGCCCAGGAACTGGCGGGCGTAGGCGGAGAGAGACTCTACGTAGCGGCGCTGGCCCTCGGCGTAGATGGTATCGAAGGCCAGAGTGGATTTGCCTGAACCGGAGACGCCGGTGATGACTATGAACTTATCACGGGGAAGCGTTACGGTTATGTCTTTGAGGTTGTGCTCGCGGGCACCTTTTATTATGATCGATTTCATTTTCACTTCTCAATCTTCTTAAGCTCTGATTGCAGATCCTGAGTTAGATCGACATTGTAGAAGTCACCCTTTGTGGGAAGCTGCATGGCAAATCCGGCTGTGATATCCACCTTGGCCTCCGCCTCATCAACCTTAAGATCGAGGATATGCCCGCCTGCCTTTCTGTCCGCAGTTATGAAGTGAAGGTGGTATCCTGGGACGTTGAGGCCCTTAGAAAATTCTGGTGCCCAGATGCCCACTACAGTTCCTGTGACATTGGTAAACTCGAAGACCGATTGATTCTTGACAGCATCGGCCAGGCGCGGATAAGGCTCCTCCTGCTTGGGAACGCTTCTGGTCTTGATGTAGGGGAAGGTGCCGTCCATTCTCAGGGCAAAGAAAGCATTTTTGGAAGGCAGCTTTTCATCGAGCTGACGGGAAAACCCTGTGAAGTTGCTGGCGTTTTTAATTTCTATGGTCTGGTCGGCCTGGAAGTAGGTCACTGTGGCAAAGGGCGTTGTCGTATTGCCCTGCACCGGATAGGCCACGCCGTCCGCCTTGACCTGATAATAATCCCCGTCCAGAGCCACCATCTCACCATCGAGCGAATCGAAGGTGCCTATGCCGAAATCGCCATGGGTTTTGAGATCATCAAAGCTGTAAAAGCCATCAAAAACGCCCTGCAGCAGAGCATCAATGGTGGATACCTGGAAGAGGACGTCGTCATCAGCACACACCGCGCCGGGGAGCAGAGCTAAAGCCAATATGGAAAGCAGTGCTCCAATAATTGTATATTTCCCTTTCATTTAATTCATTCCATAATATTTTTGGCAAGGAGTACTCTCTCCATCTATTACTACTATTTGGATTGTCTTGAAGAATGATGTTCTAGCAGGTCGTTCACAGTATTTTCGTACAGCTCGTTCTCGGTCTCCTGCTCTGCCAGTTTATCCGCAACCACTGCCAGCAGTTTGTTGGGCGTCAGCGGCTTCTCCAGATAGCCATCCGCTCCCAGATTCAAGGATTCAATGGCATTTTCCCTTGTGGAATAGCCGGTAATGATGATCAGTTTTATTTGAGGGTTGAGTTGCCGGAACTCCTGAAGAAGGCCGGTTCCCTCCATGTCCGGAAGCTTGATGTCTATCAGCGCCAGGTTGAAGAAGTTTTTGCGGGCCTCTTCTAAGGCTTCTCTGCCGTTTTCCGCAGTGCTCACCTTGTAGCCTTTTAGCTCGAGGAGAGCTTTGAACCCTTCCACGATCACTTTATCATCATAGTCGTATCGACCTCCCAATTCAATCCGTCTTCAATTTCCATATGCACCTCGATGTTCTCAGGCATCCTCATGTTTGAGAGGACCTTCTTCATGAAGGAGATGAGATCGACCTGCGTCATCTCCGGGCGCAAAGGTCGGGCGTAGTCTCTCAGGTCTGAAACGATCTTGTTCATGTACACCGACTGCTCTTCGATGGTCTGGAGATCATCGAGCACGTTTTGCCTTAACCGGCCATCTTTTTCAGGCACTGCGAGGCTCTCCACCTTCGATCTGGCCAGGAACGTGGTAGTCACTATGGCTTGCAGGGGGTTACGCAGATCATGGCCAATCATCACAGCGGTCTCGCCTATGCCCGCCAGGCGCTCGGCATCTTTCAGCCTCTGGGTTCTCTCCGCCACCATATCTTCCAAATGCTCGCGGTGTTTCTCCAGCTCGTTTTCCACCAGTTTCTGCTCAATGACCATGGCCAGCAGATTGGCGACGGCCTGGAAGAAATAGACGTCATCGGCAGTGAACGTCTGCCGTCTGGCGGTATGCGCCCCAAGAACGCCGAACTGCCGTTCCTGCCCCGAAATGACGACACTCATGCCGCTGATCACACTGTGCTCTTGCAGCAAGGTGGAACTATGAAATCTTGTTTCGACCCCTTGGTCCTCGACGATCACCGGACCCGAGCTATGCAGCGTGTAGCCTTCCTGCAAATCGCGCCCTGAGCTCACCTTTGCCTGTCCCACCAGCCCATCTTCCCAACCGACACCTGCTGCCAGGAGCAATTCCTTGCCGTCCGGCATGAGCTCCAAAACCTCGCAGTATTCAACCCCGAGGGTTTGGGCAAGCCGGACAACAGCTTCGTTCATCAATGCTGCCAGATCCAGGCCTGCCAGAGCCCGCAAACCGAGATTGGCAACTACTTCCTGCTGCATGGCCCGCACGCGCAGGGCCTCCTCACTCCTCCTTTTCTCCTCTCGCAGTTCTCTTTGCTCTAGAGCCCTGACCACTGCCTGACCCAGCCGTGCCATCCGGTCCTTGAGCAGATAGTCGGAGGCTCCCTGCTTCATGAATTCAACTGCCACATCCTCGGTTATGGCCCCACTGATCACGATAAATGGTATGTCCAGCTTCTTCTCCTGCATGAGCTTCAGTGCCAGAAAGGCATCGAACTGTGGCAGATTGTAATCAGACAGTATCAGATCCGGAAAGGACCCGAGGGCAATCAGGTAATGGTTCTCATTATCCACGCGCTTCCAATCAGGCTGAAAGCCACCCTGCTTCAGCTCATGAACCATAAGCAGTGCATTGGACTCTACATCATCCAATATCAGGACTTTGAGCGGGCGGGTCATGATCGACATCATCCTGATTCGCCACCCACCAGTGTGAAATAGAATATGGCGCCTTTATCTACCTCTGCTTCCGCCCAAACGCGCCCTTTGTGCCTGTGCACTATGCGCTGCACTAAGGCAAGGCCAACTCCCGTGCCTTCGTAATCGCTTTCCGAATGGAGACGCGAAAAGACTCCGAAGAGCTTGCCGCAGTAACGCATATCAAAGCCTACGCCGTTGTCTTTGACGAAATACGTTGTTATTCCCTCATTATTAATACTACCAATTTCGATTTGTGCCTCCTCTTTTTTGCGGGTGAACTTGACTGCATTGGAGATGAGGTTGAAGAAGACCTGCTTGAGCATAGCCGGGTCGGCCTGGCAATGCAAAAGGGCGCCAACCATCACCTCCACCTTTCGGCCCACAAGCTCGCCATGCAACTCTTCGAGCACCTGGCGCACTATTTCTGAAGTGTCCACGTCGCGCTTCGCCAGAGCCTGCCGGCTCGTCCGAGAGAAGGTCAGCAGGTCGTCTATCAACCGGCCCATCTGGGCGGTGTTGCTTCGCACCAGATTCAGGTAGTTCTGAGCATCCGGGGAAAGCTCTGATTGGTACTCTTCCAGGAGAATGCGCGAGAAGCCGTCCACCGCCCTCAAGGGTGCCCGCAGATCATGGGATACTGAGTAGGAGAAGGCCTCCAGCTCCTTGTTGGCCTTCTGTAATTGACAGGTTCTCTCCTCTACCGTCTTTTCCAGTTCCAAAGATTGCTTTTTTAACTGGTCATAGAGCCTGGAGTTTTGCAGTGCCAGTGAGAACTGATCTGAGAGCGGCATCAGAATATCCAGGTCCTTTTCGCTATAAGCAGCAGGCTGCCGGCTGGCAAGGCTCAACATACCAATGACCTCGCCCCTTATGATCAGGGGCAAGAGCACCCGGGATCTAATTTTCTCTTGGCGGAGAAGCTCGTTATCCGTCCAGTCGCCCTTCTCGCCGATTTCGCTCTCCATGAGCGGGAGCTTCTGGTTCACAAGCCACTCGATCACCGAGCCTTTGACATCTCTCCATTCACCCTTACCGATGATCGGCTCGTACCCGGCCCACATCATGGCCACAGTCCAATGCTCCCTGGATTCGTCCAGCAAGACGACCGAGGTACTGTCAATGTGGACCAGTTCCTTTAGGTTCTCCGCGAAACGATCGTACACCTGTCCTGTATCAATACTGGAGGTTAAAACATGATCCAGTCGATTGAGTATGGCCATGCGGCGGGCATAAAGGGCAAGCTCTTCTTCAGCACGCTTGCGTTTTGTGATGACGTCAAACACGGACACAAAATATCCGCGCTCCGGGCAATATACCGAAACCCAGAACCACATCTGCAAGGAATCAACTAACATCTCAAAACGTTCAGGATTGCCGGTCTTGGACACCCGGCCATAAACCTCCAACAACTGCGGATCGGACTCCCGTATGTCGGGAATGACATCGGTTGCTTTCTTCCCGACTACATCCTTCAGTCCAGTCAGCGTCTCGAAGGCGCTGTTTACCGACAGATAAGTGAAATCCCAGGGTCTGTCGTTATCATCAAAGTGCATTTGACAATAGGCAAATCCGTTCAGCATGTTCTCGAAGAGCGAACGGTACATTTTCTCGCTCTCCTGCAGCGCCTCTTCCGCCTGCTTGCGCTCTGTGACATTTCTGAAATACCCGATCAAGCCATCAACCTGTCCCTTTGCATCGTATTTCGGGACATAATTTCCATCGAAAGACTCTGCAACGCCGGCCCGGGAGATCAAAGATGTCTCAAAATGCATCGGCTTGCCGGTCTCCAACACATGTCTCTTGACAATGGTCAGCTTGTCTGCTTCCTCTTTCGGCAGGAAATCATAATCAGTCTTCCCGACCATATCTTCTTCGGTCAGACCTAACTGGGGATTGACGACAAACAGGTACCCTAGGTCGCAGTCCTGCATCAAAATGTGATCAGGCGTGTTGGAGGCAATCGCCTTGAAGCGTTCCTCGCTCTCATGCAGAGCCGCCACGGCACTTTCCCGCTCGGCCCGCGTGCGGAGCGTTGTGATGCCGTATGCCAGGTCGCCGGTCAGCTCTGTCAGCACATTGACCTCGTTCATGTCAAAAGCGTCAGGTTCGGCTGAGTAGATGTTCAGCGTGCCAAAGGTGCGGTCGTTGGCGACCAGCGGCAGGGCGATTGATGAGATGTAGCCGCGAGAAATGGCCGCCGCTCTCCAGAGGCCGTAAGTGGGATCGTTCGAAATGTTGCGGACAATGACAGGCCTACCGGTGCGGATGGCGGTGCCTGTGGGCCCGCGCCCGGCTTCGGCATCAGCCCAGGTGATGTTCACAGTAGCGAGGTAGCCCGCCTCGAAGCCGGCCTGGGCCACGGGGCAAACGGACCTGGCCTCATCCTGCCCGGCGAAGCCGACCCAAGACATGCGATAGCCGCCGTGTTCTACGACGAGACTGCAGATGGCTTGCAACAGCTCAGATTCGTCGGTGGCGCGCACGAGCGTCTGGTTGCATTCGCTGAGGATCTTGAGGGCGCGCCCTGTCTTGAGAAGTGCCTCATCAGCGCGCCTACGCTCTGTTATGTCCTGCACAGTCCCGACGATGGAAATGAGATTGCCCCGGTCATCATATTTGCCCTGGAAGGTCGAGTGGTAGTATCCGATGCTCTTGTCCGGACGAAGAAACCGCTGTTCATAAGTACCCTTTTCATGAGTCTCTGTCGCCTTCCTGATCAATTCCTTGTCGCGTTCGTGATCCTCGGGCCATGGCGATAATGTCTGGATTGAATCGATTTGGGGAGTGAATTCCAACGGATCGAGATGAAAGATACTGAATACCTCTTCAGACCATTCGACATTGCCTGTCCTAACGTCCCAAATCCAGTGGCCCAATTGAGCCATTTTCTGGGCTTCGTTCAGTCTTCTTTCACTCTCTTGCAGAGCCGCTTCCACATTCCTGCGAATCATGATTTCGCCAGCCATCTTCCGATTCCAAACCGCCAGCGCCAGAAGTATTACTGCGAAAACGGCCAGCATTGAGATAGGTGTTCCCAAAGAGCTGTTTTCTTTCGCGCCTTGCGCCACCGCCGTCATGAAAAGGACTGCCGTCATAATTAATCCATCTCCGCCAGCGTGAAATAGAATATGGCGCCTTTATCTACCTCTGTCTCCGCCCAAACGCGCCCTTTGTGCCTGTGCACTATTTCTGCACTCTTTTTCACCATCCTCAGTTCGAATACATGTGACGCGCCTGTCTCGAAAAGCGGTTTGCTGTGCCGGTAGTATAAGTCCCGGTCTTCCTTGAGGATGAAACGGATAAAGGGCCGCTTGACCAGCGCGCTCCGGGCCACGCCAAGCAGGTTGGCAACGGTAAGGTTGGCCTCCAGGATCAGCCCTTTTTTGCTGATGGTGCAATAGCCGACCGGCGCCCGGTCGTACAGGTCGAAATACCGCGCCCGCACGCCGTCCAGTTCCGCATGGGCCCGCTGCAGTTCCTCGTTCTGCACCTCCAGCTCGATCTGATGCACCCGCAATTCGTGGAGCATCCGCCGGGTTTCTTCGGGCGGGAGGGGGTCCAGGCTTTCCGGCGACGAGGCTGCTTTCTCTTCGGCCAGCCGACGCAGTTTCGCGTAGTCAATAGGTCTGTCATCGTTGCGGTTCATTGTGGGCCCTCTTCACCAGATCTTACCGTCAAGTCCGGTCAGGTCCACAGGGAGCCGGACGGAGAAGTCTTCGCTCTTGAATGCGACCAGGGAACTAAGAAGCACTCTGCCGTTTAGGGCCACCGTCTCAGACATATCTTTCATACCTCATATAATCTCACGCATCAACATGATAGTAATCAACATACTAATAGATTTCTTATTGTTAATAAGGATTCCTAGCCCATAGATTTAAAATAGAATCCAGTACTTTTGTATAATATAAATAAAGATATAAATATTCTCAATATCGTGTGGATAATAATTTCGAAATTTTAATGAATTAAATAGACAAATCTAAAATCCCCGTCCAAATGTGGACTGTATAAAAATTTTATGCCCATGGACATCGCAGAAAATATCATATTCCGTTTCATTTTTCGAAACGTTTCACCGAATATCTCCAACTACATATCTCACTACATACATCATTATATTATAGAGTGCGAAGGCAATTCCTGATTCAGAATTAACAATTCGTCAATCCTGCATTCGGCTCTGCTTCAAAAATGGATGGTGAACTTCAATGAGACTTTCAAAATTAGTGGTAGCTATGCCAATCCTTCTGGCACTATTGTCAGTATCGGTGGTTGACGGAATCAGCATCTCGGTTGGCAGTGACGACGGAAGCATTTCCACAGATCTGTCTCTGGCGGATGAGACCTCTATGCATGGCGATATCAGCGTATTTGATGAAGCAATTGTTGGGAACCTGCAGGCGAGCGGGTCCGGTCGGAACATAATCACCTACCAGACAAATGGGCAAAACTCCAATGGCATATCCGTCACAAATACTGACGGCGAATTCAGTCTCTCCTCCTCTGCTGCGGCATCCTGGAATGGATTACAGCTCTCCGGCAATCTGGATTGCACAGGCAGTGCTAATTTTGCAGTTAGCGGGGCTAAGAATACCGATGTCGCAGCTCAGCAGGCAGCAGTTTACAACGGTATCATATCCTCCTCGCAAAGCGTTATGGTGGAGACGGAACAATCAATGCCCAAATGAACTCTGTGAGCGCAGGATATGCGGCTGGAAACGGAAACGTGGACATAAACGGGGTCAGATGTCTGGATGAGGAAATATCTCAGAGCATCAGCTCAGAAGGGCTGAACATGCAGATGGAAGGCATATCAGCAGCAAACGCCGGAACGGTTGGCCAATTCGGATTTCGCGTCACCAATCTTAACAAGGCACAGACAGTCACTATCCAGAAATCAGTTGCAACAGCTCCAAATGGCGGGGCCATCAGCACAGGAGCCAATCCGGAAATAGTCCTGAATCCCAAGGGCAGCTCCAATTCCTTCGTTGCCAGTACCCGAAAGATTGACCCGTCAAACCCAATTCAGCTCTATCTGAAGACCGATGCCGCCCTCACAGGCGAGAAACTCGATATCGCAGCCGCAAACCAGGCTGTGTCCCTAGCTGCCAACACCTGGGATTACTGGACAAATCCCTCACAGAACAACCTCTTCAAGTCCGACGTGATCAACGACGCATCGAAGAAAGCAGATACTTATGACGGCTACAGCGTGAATGCCTTCCTCCCAATCAGCGGGGGTGCACTTGCCTATACCCGGACCTACACAAAATCAAATGGCATTGTGACGGAGGCAGATGTCTGCTACAACACCAAAATGACCTGGACGACGGACTGGAACACAGCTGTAAAGAGCAATGGGGGCGCAAAAGATTTCCAGACTGTAGCCCTTCATGAACTCGGCCATGCCATAGGCCTCGGGGATCTGTACACCCTGTCCAGCACAGATACAAGAAAGAACGATTACTTCGAGATCATGAACCTGTACACAAAGCCCCAGCATAACCTGGGAGCCGGCGACATCAAAGGCCTGCAGCTTAAATATGGGGCGTGAATCCATGGGGAGGAAAAGCAAAGCAATTTTTAAAAAAAAGTTCTAAATATAAGAGACCTGCCCGAACTTCTCCGGCAGTCCCCCCTCTGATCAGATTTCAGCTTGAACCGATGAGGCTAATCACAAAGAAACCCAGGAGCACACCTACTACGAACACAACTGCGAACGAGGTGTAGATCAGGGATCCAGCTAATACAATAGCTTCCATATACTCATCTCACTACCAGCACTGGGATCGTTGCCCAGTAGAGAACCTTCTGCACTACGCTGCCAATCAACAGCTTGGAGGCACCGGACTCGCCATGGCTTCCCATGACAATCAGGTCTGCCTTCTCAGCCCCGGCCGTATCTATAACCGTATTTGCGGGAGCTCCAATTCTGACGATTGTATCTACAGTGACGCCGATCTTGGCACCCATGGCCTTGAGATCGTCAACCGCTTTTCGGCCCGCTTTCTCCAGCTTGGCCTCTACTTCCTTTCTGTCGGCCCCAAGCTGTCTAACTGCGCTGGCAATAACGACCTCGTTTATTACGTTGAGTGCTATGACCTGTGCGCCGAGTCCCTTAGCGAGCTCCATGCCCTCCTCAGCGGCTTTCATAGATTTGTCTGAGCCATCTGTGGCAATCAATATCCGCTTGTACATCCTATCCCACCTTTGATGCGTTTATCTCACTGACATTGTATAAATAGCTATCTTCCTGATTTAAGAATTCTAAGGGCCAATAGCGCCGCATTTTCTCCATTATCGATGCCCACGCAGGCCACAGGAACTCCAGGCGGCATTTGAACAATTGATAAAAGTGCATCCAGGCCACCCAGTTTCGCACTTACCGGCACTCCAATGACGGGGCGCGTCGTTTTTGAGGCTATAACGCCGGGCAGCGCCGCGGAAAGGCCGGCAATGCCGATAAAAACGCGAGCATCCGTCTTTGAGATGTAGTCTTCCAGCTCCTCCGGATTGCGATGTGCGGAGAGAACCTTATGCTCAAATGACGCACCCTTCTCTTCCAGTTTGCTGGCGACCTTGTCCACAATTGCCTGATCCGACCTGGATCCGGAAATTACTGCAATATCAACCATAATCTTATCCTTGATTTCGGCCCTGCAGCTCATGTTGCTTATTCACGCTCATCATAATCAGGGTCTCGAAGATGCTCTTGACAGCACCCGTGTCCAGATTCAACTCCGTGGCCAGGTCCATGGCCTGAGACAGGACCCTCTTCTCGCGTTGTGGATCGCTGATCGGCTTTCCTTCTGCTCTTTTGGCCTCAAAGATCTTTTTAGAGATGCCTATGCGCTGATAAATGAGCCTTATGATCTGCTCGTCAATCTGCTCAATTTCGCTGCGATGCTCTTGTAGCCCCATCAAATTCCCCGGCCCTTAGATGCGCACTTATTATTCGCTTTCGTTCTTATCACTCTTCCGCCCAGAGGTCTCCAGGCAGCTTCAAGAGCGTCCATCTTATCTTCATCAATTATTGCCGCATAAGAGGGTCCTGTTCCTGAAAGGCTCACCCCTTTCGCGCCCGCCTCCAGCGCCAGGAGCATGGGCTTTGTAGGCAGGTCCAAAGCCGCGCAATAGGCCAGGCCGTTCAGGGTCATAGCCCGGCCATAATCGCCGCGCATGGCCAGCTCAAAGATCACATCCGCCATGGGCGCAATGAGCCGGGAACGGGAAATATCGGTATCAATGGAGAAGAGCTTTCGCTCGGGAACCAGGAGCATGACCATGCAAGAGAACTCCTCCCTTTTAAGGAGAAGCATGTCTCTGTTGTCGGTAACAACAACGCCGCCCAGCATTGAGGCCAGAGCGTCGTCCAGAGCCCCGGTAATGGTCACCCCCACTTCCCGGGCGGCAGCCACGCCGATCTTGGCCGCCTCTATCAGGTCCATATCTTCCTGCAAAGCATCCAGGGTTGCCAGGACGGTGGCGTTGGCAGCGGTACTGCTGCTCTTGAGACCTCCGGCCACAGGAATCTCGCTGCAAGTTCGCACTACTGCGCCGTAGGAATAGCCCAGTCGCTCTTGCACCATGCGCACACAGGTCTCGATGAGGCGGGTGTCCACGCCGGGAACGTCTCCCAAAATGTCGCCGGAATTGTTCAGCTCCACTTCGGCATGTGTTTTAAGCTCGATTCCATAGGCCGCCCCTTTCCAGGTGGCCACGGCATTGAGAACGGTGGCAGCGCCATTGGCCCAGGCATATCCTTTCATGATTGCTCCATCTCAAAGATCTTCTTGAGCTTGTCCAGCTCTTTTGCAAACTCATCTTTACCTTCGCGAGTGTATTTTGCGATCATCTTATTCAGATATTCTAGTTCAGTGATGGATGAGATGAAGATGGGCTGATAGCAGCCCAATTCAACAAGCGGCAAGACCTCGACACCGCCTTTGTTTGTACCCTCCTCCAGCCCTTTTACTACTACTATGAAGGCGAAATTCTTGTAGCCCAGACCCCGGGCAATGTTTTTGGCGAAGCTGTTCATCTGCTGCACCCTTCGAGAAGAGAGATCTTTGTAGGCGGCAACGGAATCCTTGTACTCCACAAACATGATGGAATCATCGGACCAGAGCAGGGCGTCATATTCCACCACGGCGATGGCGTTCTTTAGAGCCACTACATTGAAGAGGACGCCGCGACACCAGCTTATGTTAAGGTGAAGCCGAAAGTCAGCTTCCGTCATAGGCGTGTTCCTGGGCTTCAGAACATAAGGGTCGCTGGACAGTTCAATCATGAGTGGGTCGTTTCTCTTTTCAGTAAATGGACTTTTCCTGTGTTTAGCCTCGCATCAAATTCGACGCCAGATCGAGAACAGTCCTGGGCCGGGAGAGCAGGACAGTAGCAGCGGCATAGCCAGCTTTCTTGATAAATGAGCCTCCCGAGATGAGCCTCTTTCCGGACAGGCCGCGCACCAGTCTGTCGATCTCCTCATCCTTCATCATGGCCAGCGTCTGCAAAGATGCCCTTCCCATGCGGTACTGCCAGTAGAATTCCCTTTTCCAGAGCTTTTCATATTGGGAAAGACCCTCTCGGGAAACGTCTCCCCTAGCCACAGCCTCTGCAGCCACGCTGCCGCAGATGGTGCCGGCGCGCATGCTGTAGGCGAGACCGCTCTGCCCGGCGGCTCCTCCCGTGACCATCAGAGAATTGGCAGCCATCTCGCCGGGAAGAACGCAGATGGGGTCGCCTCCTCGCCGCACAGCATGGATCTTCATATCCTCAATATCCCTGTACTGCGTGGCTTTGTAGGCCTTAAACCGCTTCAGGAAATCCCGGAAAAAGGGCTGCACATTTTGACCGTGGCCGCGCACGAAGACGCCTAATGTGGCCCGGTCGCCGCCTGCCGGTGAGAAGGTGGCCTTCCAGCCGGGTGCCATGCTGCCGATCCAGTACAAGAAGAACATCTCCTCGCCTAGATCGGGATGCTCGACATCGGCTTCCATGGCCCAGGCAATGTCCTCGGCATGGCGCATGGGCACCAGACCTGCTCCGCGAGCCAGGTGGGAAATAACTCCTGAGGCGTCCACCACCACCTTTGCTTCAATCTCGTCCTCATTTAAGAATACAGTTCTGCGACTACCATCCTGCCTGGATTTTTTGGCAATGCCAGCCAGGAGGCTCACTCCATTGCTTTGCGCGAGGCGTTGGTAGTGTTCATCGAACTTCTTTCTGTCAATGAAATAGCCTTTAGCCGGAATACTTACGCCCTGGCCGTAAGGGGAGAGAATGCGCATGCCTTCCAGCTCTTTCTTCAGGTAGCAGTCCTCTACCTTGATGCCTGACGTGGCGGCCATTCCCTCAAAGAGGGTATTGGCGGCGTGATCCAGGCCGGCCAGATCCCTGTCCAACAATATAACCCCGGCTCCGCCTTTTGCGGCAGAGATCGCAGCCATCAGGCCGGCGGGCGAAGCGCCCACTACCAGAACATCGCACTTCACGAGAGGGATTGGGGCGGGGGATGAGATTAAGTTTTCCGGAGGGGTGGAGAATAAAGATGAATTGATGAAATTTTATAATACTACTGTTGCATCAATTTTGGCTAATTGGCGGTGTTCCCGTGCACGTACGCCCGTACCCGCGCGGGCACGCTCGCCCCCACGCCCGCAAGCCCCTGCGCGCGTCCTTCTGCGTGCGGACGTGCCCGAACGGGGACGCAACCATCCGGAAATTCTGATCAATTCAAACCGAGGGCAATATCCCTCAGGTCGTTCCTGCCCAAAATCGCGCCATCCCGAGGTGCCTTCATCTCCAGCACCTTCTAGAAAAGCTTCTGGGCCTGCTCTAATTGTCGCCAGCTCAAAGGGCGAAGAAGCGAGGCTGTACAAAGTCTGCGGGTCCGGGTGATCGATCATTAGCCGTTCACAAAGGCACATTATCCTCTCACAATCATGGCTAATCGAAATATTTTTATGTTGGCTCGAATTATACTTTGATCGAGGTAGAATTATGGGAATACTGTCGTTCGCAAGTGCCATCTCACTGATAATATTATTAGCAATTCCAGCTTTTGCAGATGATGTCGATAACCTCATCATAGATCTCACAGACCAAAACCATACAGTCAGAGTTGATGCTACAAGGGCTCTATTTGTTCTAAAAGATGCAAGATCAGTAGATCCATTGATTCTGGCGCTAAGCGATGAAGATTCTGAGGTTCGAGCTGGCGCAGCGAGCGCCCTGGGATGGATCAAAGACAGAAAAGCAACCGATCCCTTGATTCGAGCTCTAGATGATGGTGATGCGGTTGTCAGAAGTACAGCTGCAGGAAGCCTTGGGGTGATCAATGAAACGAAGGCAGTGGAACCATTGATCCGAGCACTTGATGATGACGATTTTAGTGTCAGAGCCAACGCCGCAATTAGTCTAGGACTGCTCAAGAGCCATGACGCAGTAAACCCATTGATTCAAGCTCTAAGCGACAAAGACAGTGAAGTCAGATGGAGAGCTGCTTATTCCCTCGGAGAAATCAGCGATAATCTGGCAATAGATCCGTTGAAACAGGCGCTAGATGATGATGATGATGCTACCGTTCGAGAGGAAGCCAGAGCGGCTCTGGAAAAAATAGAACCACAACAGAGCGATGCACAAGGCAAAATAGCATCCCCCAAAGGAACGCCTGCCAACGAAGGTGGCGATTTTGATGGCCAGCAACTCGAAAACTCTGAGATTTTCAACAACGAAAACGCGGGTTCTGTTGAAAACTCTCCATCATGCAGTCCGAGCTTTACGATTGACCGGAGCTATTACATCAGCTCCATCGAGAACTATCACTGGAATTATGGGAGTGGCACCACAGAGGCAGGAACTA
>Ga0209777_10001225_pt1 | contig 38343 bp, 30 predicted proteins | sample FrelakmetHBP12HB_FD_187147 | JGI IMG/M metagenome (GOLD analysis project Ga0209777, IMG submission 187147) | Freshwater lake sediment microbial communities from the University of Notre Dame, USA, for methane emissions studies -HBP12 HB (SPAdes)... | ecosystem: Environmental > Aquatic >...
GGGCTCGCCGACCGCATTCTTGACGACAGGCTTGTTGTTATCGGGCTGTTCTCCGCAGCCACTCAAGCCCAGCATCACCAAGCTAAGCAAGAACATCTTCAGACAGGCAGTCATGTGGAAATTATACACCCTTTCCAGCTATATGGCGCACTCCTCGGAAAATACGGTTTGAAAGAGGAGAAGCAATATAGAAACTGAATGCCAACCCCTCTCCCTATACAGGAGAGGGGTCAGAAAACGCAAGTTGATTTGCTATTTGCAGGCCGCGCAGGGCTCCGCACCGCCGGAAAAGATGTAGGCGATCAAGTACACCGCATCAGATATGTCCGCAGCGCTATCGCAATTAGCATTCCCAGCCGCCAACGGATTGGGAGGCGAACCGCCAGAAAAGATATAAGCAATCAGATAGACGGCATCAGAGATGTCGACTGCACAATCACTATTGCCGTCGCCACAAACATAGGTAACAGAGGTCGGGTCTATGACGGTCAGAGTCAGCGCGGCTGTGTCGACCTTGGCCGGAATGCTACCATCACGCAGGGCAACCGTGAAATAGAAGGTATGTTTGTAGATAGGCTTGCCGGAAATCGTGCCGTCCGTGCCGCCAGCGAAGCTCAGCCCGTAAGGCAGGTCGCCTGATACAAACGACCACGTAAAGGGACTTACGCCACCAGCACTCTGAAGTTTCAGGTAGTAGCATCGGTTGTAGTAGGCGTTGGCGAGGATCGGACCCGGATGAATATGTACAGTGCCGTCGCACCAGTCACCGACTCCGTCGCTGTCTGAATCCCATTGGTCAGGATTGTACACCAACGGGCAATTATCGCAGGCGTCACCCAGACTATCGGTATCGCTATTGATTTGATCTGCGTTGGCAACATACGGGCAGTTGTCGGCGGCGTTCAAAATGCCATCGTTGTCGATATCGGGATCGCAGACGTCCCCCAAGCCATCACCATCGGTGTCGCGTTGGTCAGGATTAGCGACTGTCGGGCAATTGTCGCACGCATCTCCAACGCCGTCGTGGTCGGTGTCAAGCTGATCGCTGTTGGCGACCGTCGGACAATTGTCAAGCGTGTCAGCCACACCATCCCCATCAGAATCACCGACCCTACCGACCTTCAGGTCGGCGTTCATGGTTTGGGCACAAGCTGTAGACAGGACCTTTACTTCTACCAAAGTTGCCGCGCCACTGTAAGTGTTACTGTTGGGAGCGCTGGTCCCGCTGAACGTCTTGTTGATCCACATATCGCTGGCTTGGCTGGGCGGAGTGTTGTCCGCCTCCTCAAGATCCACCCAGCGATGACTGTCATTCGAGTTGCTTGTTTGGGTGTCATCGATGTGCCAGATCGCTATTCCACATCCGGGTAGGTAGCTATCAAAGCCTGTCTTTTGCCGATTTTCTACCAGAAAGTATTCGGTACTGGGCATCAGAGTGCCCCTGAGCTTGAAACAGGCTTGGTTGGTTTCCACTTGGTCAATAGGACAGTCGGAAATGTCATATTGGAGGTTACTTACCGGCAACCAACCCAGCCTCTTCTTGCACCATGCGCTTGGATGCGACGGCGATTGCCCATTGCGGCCAGGGCCATTCCAACTTCCTCCCGACATCAAACACCAGTTGCCGATTCCCGAACTACTGTAGTCCGTGTCATAAAGGTCGGGAAGTCCGATAGCGTGCCCATACTCGTGCGCATAAACGCCGATTGTGGCGCGCACACCGGTCCAGACCATTTCCGGTTCCATAGTGTAGTCGTTGATTATCTTGCCGCTCGCGGAGACCGTGCCAACACCAGCCGAGGCGAGATCCCAGGAGTGAGACCAAGGGTAATTATAATTGCCTGATTCTGCGCCCGGTCCGACATGAACGATAAATAGACCATCGACATAACCATCGCCATTGTTGTCAAAGGGAGAGAAATCCACTCCGGCGTCCCGGGCGGCCACGACGGCCTCTCGAGCCAACATAGCAGCATGTTGCCAATCGGCGTCCGTACCCGTGCCGTATTTGTAGGAATCACGACTCTGGCTTGCGGTATAGAATCCAACAACCGTTCCGTCGATTGTGAAGGCATTATATGAAACCTCCGAGTAATATGTCTTGAGACTACCCAGATCGTAAGTTGGACCGTTCAATAGTGATGTAAAGTCGCTGGAGGGATACGTGTTGGACTCGTCAGGGTACTTGATGAGAATTAGTAACACGTTATTTGTCGTGTTAGTCCCGCGCTTGGTGAGAGTCGGGTCAATTGTGCGGGCAAAAGCATTCGGATCGGGTTTACCGATCCTATTGGTTGCCGCTAATCCTAGCGGTATTTGTGCCAGGAAACCGTTCTCCGCGGTAGATCTTTTCGCGGACACGCTTGCCTTCAAACTCGATGCCGTGAGTTCTCCGGCAGCATCAAGAACTGCATAACAGTACCAGCCGTTGGCATTCCGGGCAACTGTGTAACCATCCTCCGTGACCAGACGGCCGTTTGTTTCATCACCGATAACCCTTAGAGTAAGCTTTGTGATTCCGTCCGGCTGGATCACTTCAAATGTGCGTGTGGGATCCGCCGGGACAGACATCGCCTGTTCAGAAGCCAATACTAAGCAGAAGACTATCATTGGTATCCCGTGGCAGAACACCAAAAAGGCTCGCGAGAGTGCGCTTCTCCATTTCATCTGTTTTTCTCCATGAATATCGAAAACATTCGATTCACTGTAGGTGAACTTCCCCGAATCCATCCGACCGGCGTTAGATTCGGAGTCGTCATTGCCATCAAGGTCGAAACCATGAGTAGCAAGAGAGCTGTTAGGATCAAACCATTTCCGCAAAGCATATCGACCTCTCACGGGTGCTCAGGCAAGACAATCGGTCACGCCAAGATACGCAAGGATAACAAGATGGAGTGAATTTGTCAAGATAATTCGTGCGGTCGGGCGATTTTGGCATTCCTGTATCACAACACCCGGGTCAAAAGGCGGTGAAAAGAACAGTTGACAAAGGCCTTTTCATAGGTGCTTCGTCGTTCAGTCCGGCGCCTGACGGACCGGCAGCTGCCGGACTCCTCGCAATGACATGGTCTGGACTTTTTCAACAGTCCCCAGGCTGTGGGGTCTAGCCAGATAGCTCTCTTCGTCGATCGCCAAAATGCTCTTGCTTAAGTGCTTCGAGTGTGCCTTATTCCTTGGAAATAAGGAAGGAGACTCCCAAGAATGTCAACAAAGCGATCTTTCGTTTTGGCCGCCCTAGTGTTCACTCTGGCGGCCGGCGCGGCTGCTGATGAAGGCATGTGGCCGCTCTACTCACTTGATAAACTTCCCTTGGACAGCCTGCGCGCTCGGGGTCTGCTGCTGAAGCCGGAAGAAATCTATAACGCCAAGGGAGGCGGCATTGCCGACGCAGTCGTACAGATCGGCGCCACAGGATCGTTTGTGTCGCCGGATGGTTTGATATTGACCAACCATCATGTTGCCTTCGGCGCCATCCAACAACAAAGCACGGTCGAGCAAAACTACCTGAGGGATGGTTTCTATGCGGCATCGCGGGACCAAGAACCTCAGGCGATTGGCTACAAAGTCTCGGTCACGCTGGGCATTGAAGATGTCTCCGCCCGTGTGCTCAGCGTCGTCACCGACAAGATGAAGGATTTGGGGCGCTACAAAGCGATTGATCAGGAAATCAAGAATATAATCAAGGAGTGCGAAAGCGGTCGTGAGGTCAAATGCCGGGTGGCGACGATGTTTGACGGCAAGCAGTATGTCAAATACACCTTTCTGGAAATTCGGGACGTTCGCATTGTCTACGTGCCACCTGATGCGATCGGCAAATATGGCGGTGAAATCGACAACTGGATGTGGCCGCGTCACACCGGCGATTTTTCGTTCCTGCGCGCCTATGTTTCCCCAAGCGGCAAACCGGCAGATTACGCCAAGGAAAATGTCCCGTTCAACTCGAAAGTCTATCTGCCGCTTTCTGCTGCGGAAATTCACGAGCATGATTTTGCCATGACGATTGGCTTCCCCGGCAGCACCGATCGCTATATCAGCTCCTTTGAGTTGGAAAACGCGATCAGCTTCTCCTATCCCCACTCGATCCGCAATGCTGAGGATCAAATCAAGATCATGACCGACGCGGGCGCCAAGGATTCGGCGATTGCTTTGCGGCTGGCTTCTAATATGGCGGGTTTGAACAACCGGCTCAAGAAAAGCTACGGCGTGGTCGAGGGGCTCGCCCATTCACATGTCCTTGACCGCAAGCAAAATGATGAACGCGGCCTGATTGCGTTTCTCGCTGCAAACCCGGCATTGAATAAAAAATATGGCAGAGTGCTGCCCGAGTTGGACAGTCTCTACAGTGTCGAAAAGAAGAATCAGGTAAGAGATTATGCTCTTGGGCTGCTGGCTCGGGGGAGCGACTATGCTCGCATGGCGAATACGATCTATCGCTGGTCAGTAGAACGAGCGAAACCGGATCTAGAGCGCGAACGCGGTTTTATGAATCGCGATACGTTGACCGCGAAAGAGCGGCTTAGAAACGCGCAGATCAACCTGGTGCCGTCGGTGGACAAAGAGATTCTCAAGTACAACCTGCGAAGGGTGCTGGCGGTGCCGGCCGATCAGAAGATTGCCGAAATCGAAAAGCTATTTCCGGCGACTACCCGTGACGAGAGAGACAAGCAGGTCGACCGGTTTGTCGAAGACGCCTATGCCAAAACCCTGGTCGGTACCGCAGAGCAGCGGCTGCGGATGTTTGCGATGAGCAAAAGCGAACTGGAACAACTGCATGATCCACTGATCGATCTCGCCGCAACCGTTTATCCGCTGATGGAACAAATGCGCGAACGGGATAAAGCCTTTTCCGGCGCGCAGACTCGCTTGTCGCCGAAATTGGTGCAGGCATTTAGTGAGTGGAAGAAAGACAAGATGTATCCCGACGCCAATGGCACCATGCGCCTCAGCTATGGTGAGGTGGCGGGCTATGCCCCTCGTGATGCGGTTGCTTACGACTATCACACTGACCTGACCGGCGAGATGGAAAAAGAAACCGGCAGCGATCCGTTTATTGTCCCGGAGCCACTTAAGCGCGCTTACACAATGAAGGATTTCGGGAAGTACACTGACGCTCACGATAGCGAAGTACCGGTTGATTTCCTGACCACGAACGATATCACCAACGGAAATTCGGGGAGTCCGGTTATCAATGGCAAGGGCGAACTAATCGGCATCGCCTTCGATGGCAACTATGAGGCGGTGGCATGCGACTACCAATTTGATGCGGCCATCGACCGCACGATCGCCGTTGATGTTCGGTATATCCTGTTTATCATCGACAAGGTGTATCATCTCGACGGCTTGCTGAAGGAGATGACGGTGCGGTGAGGGGGGGTGATGGGGAAGTGCGACAGATGATGGTGTCAAGCCGCAAGTCGGCTTGACCCACAAAACTGCCCGAACAGATATGCATCTAATTAGGCGATTCTTACATACTTGGAGGAAAGAGGCTAGGGTTCGTTTCCTGGTTCCCCGTCTTTAGGATATTTTTCGCGAGTGACTTGTCCTGTTGGGATACCTTTGACAGACGCTCTCGCATCAGCTCAACGTATTCCGGTTTTGTGTCAATTAGAGCACAGCGTCGGCCTAGCTCAAGGCACGCTTCTCCCGTGCTGCCACTCCCCGCAAACGGATCCAATACCGCATCTCCCTCTTTTGTGAAAAGGCTAATGAAGAACTTGGGGAGTGCCACGGGAAAAACCGCTGGATGGCCCATGTTCTTGCCAACCAACGGAATTATCAGAGCATTGCCGGGGAAAACGGTCTGAGTATCTACCCAACGTCTCAAATCTCTTCCGAAACCGCTCCCGTTTTCACTGTTGTGACGCTGGGCGCTCTTCCCGTTTAGATTTTTTAGCCGGACCTCAGCCCACTTGCCGATCGGCCGCCGCACTGAATCCTGATACATACAGAACTTCTTCGATTTGGTTAAATGAAAACAGTATTCCCACTCGTCTCGAAGTCTGTTCGGCCAACGACCCGGCATTGCATTGGGTTTGACCCAAACGTAATCATCGACACTTCGCCAGCCCAGCTTCTGAAGGGACTCAATTGTGTGCCAAACGAACCGGTGACGGACGCCATCGACTACTTTGTCCTTAATATTAAGAACGAAGGAGCCATTGTCGGCGAGAACACGCCAGAACTCAGCGTGAAAGCTTACGATAAAATCGACATATGAGTTGGGGGTAACACCATCATAGTGTCCTTTCCGAGCGTCTGCGTACGGCGGAGAGGTCACTATCAAGTCGAAGGTGCCGGCCGGAAAGCGCTTTAGCACATCTCGGGCGTCTCCCCGGATGATCTCAATCAATCCCTTCTTGCCGCATTTCATTGTGTTCTCTTCGGATTGCATTTTCTCACTTTCCCACACAGGAACTCTACCAGCCTATCTTCGTCATGAAAAATCCCATCCACGTTCACCAGGCCGTATTTACTGCATTCTGCCCCGAAACTGTCAATCACATCTTTCGGCACGAATTCATCTTTATCTTTCGCCTTGCGGTTCTTGGACTTAAGAACAATGAACACTGCCTTTGCAATTTCATCGAAGCTCTTGTTTGAAAAGAATGGCCAAAAGAAGTCAGCCATCCAATGCTCGGTGTTCATTGAATATGGTTGTTTGCTTTTGTTAGATTTCTTGATATTCCTTTGACCCTTTTCGATTGCCAGTCCGAACACACAAATGTATGCTCCGGCCCTATTGCGATCCTCCAGTGCGATGTTCTCCAGAGCCGAAATGGCCTTTGGCCAGTCCTGCCCTCCCATTGTGCTAGTACGGTTTTTCACGGAAACATATATCGCGAGTCGATCTCCGTCGTCCATTGCAGTGACAGCATTGAAATCGGATTCTTGCCCACCCAAGTCAGAAATGTGTATGAATCGTCCCGTCCGACTAGCTGTGTCCTTGGCAATGTATTGATACCGCCATCCGACATTCATCCGCATTACTTGTGTCAAGCGATTCTTCGCAAGTTCCACAGCCACCTTACTATAATGTTGTCCATGAGTGTCAAGAGCGGTTTGAGCAGGATCGATGCAGTATTTCTGAAAGTGTCTTAGTAGCTCAGATCCAGATGCTCCAGCGGTTCGCCCCCGCTTCTCCGAAGACGACGCCGCAACCGCTCGAAATACATCTTCGCTTGCTTTTGAGTCGGCGTATTTTATGGCGGCTTCCACTATTCTCCTAAGGTCGGATTTGTTCAAAGACTTCTTGTGACTGGCGAGCCTCGAAATGTCAAGAAGTCCTTTGCTATCTCTGGGGTACTTCTGCGGAATCAGTCTGCTCATGAACAACTTCCAATCCATCAATGACTAATCGTTCCGTCAAAATATACATTGGTTCCAACTGATTTCACAATCAACTTTTCTTCGACGACTGCCGTCCGCGTCTGGCGGTTAGCCTGCGGCAGGCGAAGACGACTGCCGAGCACGGAGCAAAATATCATCCGTCGTTCGGGCCAGATTGTGTATCCGGTTCTTCAGGGGCCGTGTCAGGCCGAGTGGTGCGGGATACTCGGCCTGAGTCACGAAGAGTTTTTCGCAGTAGAAATTCGATCTGACCGTTGAGGCTGCGCAGATCATCATCCGCCCAGCGCTGCAACTGCAACAGCAGATCCTGATCGACCCTGAGCAAGAATGATTTGCGCTCTGCCATAACGTCTAATGGTAAAGGGAGCCCGTGTTAATCACCGGCTGCGTGTTGGTTTCGCCGCAGAGCACAACCAGCAAATTGGAAATCATCGCCGCTTTGCGTTCGTCATCAAACTCGATAATCTTCTTGGCCGACAATTGTTGCAGCGCCATCTCGACCATACTGACCGCGCCTTCGACAATCAACGTCCGCGCGGCAATGATTGCGCCCGCCTGCTGGCGACGCAACATCGCTTCAGCAATTTCGGGAGCATAGGCCAGATGACTGATGCGCGATTCGAGCACTTCCACACCGGCCTTCTCCAGTCGCTGATCGATTTCCGCGCGCAACTGATCGGAAATCGTCGCGGTGTGTCCGCGCAACGAGACGCGTTCCTCCGAGTGCGAATCGTAGGGATGCTGGGTCGCCAGATTACGCACGGCGGATTCGCTTTGGATCGCGACGAATTGTTCGTAGGCGTCAACCTGGAAACAGGCTTCGGCGGTATCGACAACTTTCCAGACTACGATTGCGGCAATCTCAATCGGATTGCCGTCGATGTCGTTCACCTTAAGACGATTGGTCTCGAAATTGCGCACGCGCAGAGAAATCCGTCTCTTGCTGTAGAATGGATTTGCCCAGCGTAAACCTTCCATCTTGGCGGTGCCGACATACTTGCCGAAGAGTTGGAGTACGCGGCCCTCATTAGGGTTTACCATAAACAGCCCTGCCAACAGGACGCAGTCGATCACCATGACGACTGCGCCCCAGACTCTGACGACATCTGGCAGCACAAAAGCGATCCAGAGGGCTGCGCCGATCGCGATCGGGATCAGGATGGCCAGCATTGCCCAGCCAGAGATTACTTTGCGTTCAAGTTCTTTTATCATTCATATCTCCTTATGATATCATAATGATATTACGACGATAGCATAAGAAGGTTGCAAGATTTTGTCAAGGGAATTGCTGTTGATTTGTTTGGTGATTCAACAAATGACAGTTCAGTGACAGTAAGTCGTTGTCATGTCGTCTATTAACTGAAATGACACTTTCACTGGAAAATGAGAAAGAAAGGTCGTGGCGGAGTTTAGCGCGCACTTTTTCGTGTCGCGCCCTATATTCCGTCGAATTGAGTTGGGATAGGTCGATTTGCTAATGATTCGCAACGAGAACTGATGCATCACACCTCACAGCAAACCCGCATTCGCGCCGCGCTGATTGTTGCCACGCTCAGTTCATTCATCGGGCCATTTATGTCATCCACCGTCAATGTGGCGCTGCCAACGATTGGCAAAGAGTTCGCCATGGGGGCGGTTACGCTTGGCTGGATTAATACTTCGTTTTTGCTGGCTGCGGCGACGTTCTTGATTCCGTTCGGACGTCTTGGCGATTTGTACGGCAAGAAGTCGATCTTCATGTCGGGAGTCATAATGCTGGCGGCATCGTCAGCGGCGCTGGCGCTTTCGATCTCGGGCGCTATGATGATTGTCTGCCGAGTGTTTCAAGGTATTGCTTCGTCGATGGTTTTTGCGACCTCGATGCCGATATTGGTCTCGGTCATTCCGCCGGAGCGGCGCGGCAAAGCGATCGGGGTGGCGACGGCGGCGGTCTACCTTGGCCTGTCACTTGGCCCATTCGTCGGCGGGATTATCACTCAGCAGTTGGGTTGGCGATATATATTCTGGTTCAACGTACCGCTCTCGTTGATTCTGCTATCAGTCACCTACTTCATGCTTGATCTGGACGAAGTCAAAATCGCGGGAGCGAAGTTCGATCTGGCGGGATCAGCGTTGTTAGGGGTTTCACTACTCTTGACGATGTATGGTTTTTCCACACTGCCGTCGCTTCCGGCCGCGATGATGATTGCGGTTGGATTGATTGGGATTGTCACATTCGTGAAGTACGAGTCGCAAACGACGGACCCGCTGCTCGACATCGGCCTTTTCCGTAATAACACGGTCTTTGCCTTCTCGATCCTGGCGGCGCTGATAAACTACGCCGCAACCTTCGCCGTAAGTTTCATCCTGAGTTTGTATTTGCAGAAGTTGCGTGGACTTTCGCCGGGCACGGCGGGTTTGATTATGGTAGCGCAGCCGGTGATGCAGGCCATCTTTTCGCCGTATGCCGGCAAGCTTTCCGACAAGACGGAGCCGCGCACACTGGCCTCGCTCGGCATGGCTATCACCGCTGCCGGACTGGCGCTGATGTTTTTGCTCAGCGCTGACACGTCTATGATCTATGTCGTCGCCTGTATGATGATCCTCGGATTTGGATTTGCGCTGTTTTCCTCGCCGAATACCAACGCGATCATGAGTTCGGTCGCGCGCGGATCATACGGCATTGCGGGTGCAACTGTCGGCGCCGCTCGTCAGATCGGCATGATGGTGTCGATGGGAATCGTGATGATGATTACTTCGCTCTACATCGGCAAAGCCGACATCATCCCCGCCAACTACGATTCGTTTGTGCATTGTGTGCGAATGGTTTTTGCAGTTTTCGCGGTCGCCTGTTTTGCGGGAGTGTTTGCGTCGTTGGCGCGGGGGAAGATGGAGAGAGGGTAATAGTGGCATCGAAATCGGACGAGATGTCGAAACGTAGAAATCTGACCTATCAATAGGAGGGATCGTACGCCATGTCTACCAAACCACTTGAATCGATACTCAACAGAGACTTGTCAATTGTGCGATCGAAAGAAGCACTGGACGACGCAATACCGGTGCTTCAAGATCTCGTGAACCACGGCACCAACGCGCTAATGAGATGCGCAATGTCTGTGCAGGAGCCAGTAAACGAGGATATGGCGGCGCTTGCACTCTATCGTCATATTCTAGAAATGACTGATGGAGTTGAGGTGCTGCTGGAGCACGCCTGTGCAATTCCATCAATACCAGTCCTCAGAAGCTCTTTTGAAGCTTTGTTGTCTCTTGAGTATATATTGGAGAATGACGTCGAATACTCTCGTCGATCTCTGGCGTGGTGCGTGAGTCACTTTCTACGGAGACTCAAGCTGCACGAAGCTCTGATTCCGTCTACAAACGAGGGAGCGAAGTTCGCCGAATCCCTGAGTTTGGATCGAATAGGGTCCCGAGTTCAGCTGCCGCCAAAGGCTGATGCGCAGAAAAGAGTTGATGGCTTTCACAGGCTCCTGGCAAACCCGAAGCTCGAGTCAATCGTAAGGGAATTTGGTTCAAACAAGCGGGCCAAGTGGTACTCCTTGTTTGGCGGACCCAAGAATCTGAAAAAACTGGCACAACATCTGAAGCTTCATGCGCAATACGATTGGTTGTATCTATTGTGGTCATCTACTTCGCACGCCCTTGACCTCGGACCATTTATGGCCGCGTCCTCGTCTGGTGAGTTTCACATCGGGCAACTCCGTGATCCAGAGCAAATCCGAGAAGTGGCAAGGTTCGCTGCAACATTTGCAGTTGACGCAACTCGTATGACTTTGGGGAAGTTCCGACCCAATGAAGACTTTTCGGCATGGTACAAATCTAACGTGAGTGAGCGTCTCTTGAAAATCATGCCAAGGAAGTAGTTCTCTGCAACACTGGCCCAACGGTTCCAGATGGAACTCTACCCACACCGCCCCTGCGTCTGTGCATCGAAGAAGTGCAGCGCGTACAGCGGAAACGCCATCTGCATTATCTCGCCCACTTCGAAATGCCTTCTATCAGCATCATGCGCGACAACTTCCTGCGCGCCGAAACGTCCATAGAGATAGGTGGCGGCGCCATGGAACTCGACGCGTTCGATGATCATGGTGACACCAGTGTTATCTGGTGAAGCAATGAGATCGTCCGGTCTGATGCCGATCACGTAGCTGCCGTCGGATATAGTGACCCGGCAAATCGGGGATGGCACAGATTCAAGGCGTAACTCACCGCCACGCACCGAGCCATGCAGGATGTTGATCGGTGGTGAGCCGATAAAGCGCGCCGTGAAGACGTTGGCGGGTCGGTGGTAGACTTCATTGGGAGTGCCCTGCTGCATGATCTTTCCCTTTTCGAGAACGACCAGCGTATCGGCCATCGTCATTGCCTCAGTCTGGTCGTGGGTGACATAGATCATCGTCTTGCCCAACCGTCGTTGCAGCGATTTAATTTCGCCACGCATCTGATTTCGAAGTTGGAAATCGAGATTTGACAAGGGTTCATCAAGAAGGAATAATCGCGGATCGCGGATGATGGCGCGTCCGACGGCAGTGCGTTGGCGCTCACCACCGGAGAGTGTCTTGGGATACCTGTCAAGCATGCTGGTCAATCCCAGCAACTCTGCGGTTGCAGTCACTTCCCGATCAATTCGAGGCTTGTCAGCCTTCGCAACTTGCAACGGAAACGCCAGATTTTCGCGCACGGTTAGATGCGGATAGAGCGCGTAGTTCTGAAAGACCATCGCGATATTTCGCCGACGCGATTCGAGGGTTGTGATGTCCTCTCCATCAAGAATGATCTTGCCTTCGTCGGGATATTCTAAACCGGCGATCAACCGCAGAAGAGTTGATTTGCCGCATCCGGATGGTCCGAGCAGCACGGTTAGTTTGCCCGACTCGATCTGGAGATTCAGTCGTGGGATGACGGGGTTGCCATCAAAGCTCTTGACAATATCTTTCAATTCAACGCGACTCACGACATTCCCATTCACGCACCGCGACTAGTCTTTCTTCTTGAAGATAAACATCTCGTTTACCGTGCCACTATCGGCATCAACGCCTATTCCATAGTTGTCGAATCCGAAATTCTTGGAATCGCGCGCTGGGCGATACCACGTTGTGTTGTCTGCACAACCTGCGCGTGGCTGAGTAGTTTTGGTAGAATCCACATAGTCGAGATAGCGATCATGGCCGCCGACATCGATCAGGATTCCATACGACTGCGCATACCAGTTGAACGGCACGGTCGGACGCGGAGTTTTATAGTCATCGCGAAACGTTGCGTCACCCATGCCGTCGGTACCGGCGTTTAGCTGGTACAGGTCATCGCCGCCAAAGTCAAACAGGAATGAATTGGAGCGAATCTGCGCATTGGCAATTGAAATGATTTTGCCCGTGTAAACATCGTTGCCACTCCAATCGACCAGTAGCGTCACGGCAAAGTCCCATCCAAACGACAGACCGGCGCCGGCGGTTTCATACAATTCATGCTTGTCGTTGCCCGCTTCATCAAAGAGGGCGCCGATGCAATAGTGGGCGCCGGATGCCTGCGTGAAGTAGCAGCTTTTGTAGGAATCGTTGCCACTGACGTCATAGAGAATGCCGATGCCGAACCAATAGCCGACGCCGAGGGTCCAGTTGCCGGAGTAGTATTCGTCGTCTCCGGCGCAATCGATCAGCGCTCCCAGTCCTCCGGCCCAACTGTGACCATCAGAGCCGTCGCCGCGCCGACCGCCACCCCAACCCTGCGCATTATTTGCGTTAATCTTTCCCTGCGAATGGTAGTCGCCACGATTAGCCACACTGGCAAGGGGCTCCGCCGTATAGTGGTCGTTACCGGAGTAGTCGACCAGTACACCGATACCGCCCCCTATGCCACCTGCGCCTTGACCGTCACCATAGAGATAGTAGTTGTCGTCCCCCTCACGATCAACCAACATACCCACGCCGAAATATCCACAACCTTGACCGGAGACCGCCAAATGGTAATCGTCCTTACCCGCAAAATCACACACAATACCGGTGCCGAATATGCCGACACCCTGTGACAACCGGTCGGCTCGATAACGGTCATTGCCGTCAACGTCGATGCAAACACCGACACCGCATCCACCATAACCAAACTCGCGACTTGTCGTGCTGTCGCCATAGATATCGTTGCCGCCAAGATCGACCAGCACACTGATTGGCAGAAACGGTTTGCTGCCGCCGCCAGTGAAGTATTTGTCATTGCCACCAAAATCGCAGATTGCGAGATAGTCGCCATCGGCGACAACATCATCCTTCGATCCGTTTACGAGTATGGTTCCAATCGGCGTGGCAATCCTGAATCCCAAATCCTTGCCGCGCTCGCGCAATAACTTGAGTTTCTTCGCGGCGATATCGGTTGCCGCCGTGGCTTTGAACGAAGCATAAACCAGCGACTGCCAGTCAATCAGACGCGCGCAGTCGTCAAATTGCGGATAGTAGACTTGCCCGTCTCCCTGAGTGGCGTCGAGATCGGTGATGCGATAGAGCTCTTCGATGGTCTTTTCGGGCACGTTGCGGAATGCCAGTTGCCGATACTTGTAGGCGTCCAGCAGGTTGACAAGCCAGACCGCCAACACTTGCTGAATCTGCGGATCGATTTTGACGGATAAGCTCTCCAACTCCGATCGCGATGCAATGCCATCACCCTTGCTTCCAAACGTGCGATACTCCAACTCTCCACCGGATGCTGCGTAGATACGTTCGATAGCGGCGAGAAGCGGTTTCGGCGAAGCGACCGTATCAACAAGATTGGCTGAGTAATTGCGAAATCCGCCGTTGCGACGCTCCCAGCATAGCGAATAGCACAAAAGATACAACGCGGAGTTAGTTGTGCTCCAGAAATTGGAGTCGACCAGAAGTTGTGTCGCCGAACTCTTCATCGACTGGCTGTAGTCATAGACCTTAAGCGGTTCAGCCAGCAGATCATCAAACGCCGGGAGTTTGTACGGTATCTCATAAGGATAGCGATTCCAATATCCCTTGGGACGATAGCCCAGATCGGCTTTCGATTTTCCTACTGATGACAGCGCCTGATCCAGCAGATCGCCGCCGATACTTGTCTGTGAAAATGCGAGAACAAGACTGATGATAATCACATAGCGAAGTCGCAACATATTTCCTCCAGTGCCGCGTCAATTTAGTCGTTGTTCGGCATTGTCACAACCACAAATCAATTGCCTAAACGCATCCCAATCGACAGATTGTCAACGATGGCAACTCTCAAGAAGAGACTCACAGTCCGTTTGCATGATACCGACGCCGCCGGCATTTTGTTCTATGCAAATCAGTTTCTTTACATTCATGACGCGTATGAAGAACTGCTGCAATTGATCGGTCTGCCACTTGCCTCAATGCTGCAGGACGGGCCGTTTAGCTTGCCGATTGTGCATGCAGAGGCGCAGTATTTCAGACCCTTGCGCGTTGGCGACGAGGTCACGGTGGTTCTGCAGGTCGAGAGTATTGGCGTAACGTCATTCGTGCTGGCATTCGAGTTGTTTACAGCCGATGACAAGCTTGTCGGCAAAGCCAAGACGGCGCATGTGGCGGTTAGCAAACAGACCCAGAACAAGATTGCGCTGCCGGAGAAATTGCAGCTTGCTTTGAAGGCTTTTCAGTCGGCTCCGTGATTGTTTTCCCGCTCGCGGTACAGGTCCATCAATCTCGCCTTGTTTACTTTGCCGATCCCGATGCGGGGGAGTTTCTCCGTTACAATGATCGTGTCAGGCACTCTGATTCGCGCCAGTCGCTCGTGGAGATGTTGCGTCAGAGCGTCCAGATTGCAGCCCGCAGGCGCTGTAGTCTCGACAAATAGCACGGGGCGTTCACCCCATTTGGTGTCAGGCACTCCGATCACAGCGCAGTCGGCAACTCCGGGGAAGCTTTCTACTTCGGCTTCGATTTGGCGCGGAAGGATGTTTTCGCCCCCGGAAATCAACATGTCGTCCTTGCGACCGCAGACGGTCAGGTATCCGTCAGTATCCAGGGAACCCATGTCACCCGTATGGAACCAACTGTCTGTATCGAGAGTTTCGCCGCCCAGATAGCCTTTGAATAGCACTTCGCCTCGTATGGCAATCTCGCCGACAGTATCGGCAGTGACCTGCACGTCGTTGGCATCAACAATGCGCAGTTCGCGATACTTCAGCGGACGACCTGAAGTGTTCAGCTTCTCCGGCGAATCTTGCGGACTTAGCGTACAGACCTGTGAGCCGGTCTCGGTCAGACCGTAGGAAGTTAGCAGCGGCAGTTTCAATTCGCGCGCCTGTTCGATCAAACTTGTCGGCACAGGGGCGCCACCCAGCAGGATGGCTTTCAATGTCGCTGGCAGCGGTCGATAGTCGCGGTGCTGCAATAACGCAATCAGCATGGTCGGCACTAATGACAGATGGGTTACAGCGCCAGAGTCGATCAGGACATTCGCAACTGCCGTATCAAATCGTCGCATGATATGTGCCGATGATCCCGCAAGCGCCGACCGAAACAAAATGGAGATGCCGCCGACATGACACAGAGGAAGTGACAGCAACCAGCAATCTCCGCTCTGCAAGGGAATGTTTTCATTCGAGCCAAGCGCATTGAAATAGTGATTTACATAAGTCAGGATTACGCCTTTCGGTTTGCCGCTCGATCCCGAAGTGAATACTATGGTTGTCTCCCGCTCGGTGTCGATGTCTCTGGGAATAGCTTCGTCTGCGGGCACAAGGCGCGAAATGCTGTCCGAGTGATCGTCATCAATAACCCAAACGGGGATCGTCGGGGTATCCAATGTTGAATGATGCTCTGCATCCACCAACAGCAGACTGGCTTGACTCTCCGAGAGCATGTCATTCCACTCGCGCGGACTATGTCGGAGATTGAGGAGGACAGTCGAAGCGCCGAGTCGTGAAGTAGCAAAGAGAAGCGCGGCATATTCAACGGAGTTGCGCGCCAGAATCCCCACGCGATCACCGGATTGAATGCCGAGGCGTTTCAATCTCCGCGCCTGTCCAACGATCAAACGTTCCAGTTCGATATAGGAAACACTCCGATTGCCGTCGTTTAGGGCGACGGCATCTGGCCAGTTGAGAGCCGCATTGCGTATGAGGCAGGTCATTTTCATGCAACGGATGAACAATACGGATTAGTGTCTAAGTCGCAAATGGTGATTCCCAGGCCGCACTCTGTCGGTACACTGATGCAACCATTCTCCACGGATAGCGACTCGTTGATTAGCGAATCTGCTAACAGTCCCAGGGTATCCATCCCGCAGGGAAGCACTGCATCTCCAAGCGCCGCTGCCAAATGCAACGCCGCCGTTAAGCCGACGCCGGTTTCGATTGCCGAACTGATTACCATCTTCACATCCGTGCGCGAAAGGTCGCGTGCGAGTTCAATCGCTTCGCAGAGACCTCCGGCGAGCATCGGCTTGATAACGACGACATCCATCGCGCCCTTATCAGCAAGCTGAAGTGCTCTATCGCGCAGACTCCAAGTTGCTTTGCCGATACTACGATCGGAGAGCGATTCATCGAGCGCAATAGGCACGGGCGATTCTGCACGCAATTCGCTAAGCCGACTGTATTGATTAGCGCGAAGTGGTTCCTCTGTGTATTCGATCTTGAATTGTGCAACGCTTGCGAGAAACCTCACGGCTTGAGCAAATCCGAAGGCGCGATTGGCGTCAAGACGTATGCTGATGCCTTCTCCAAGCGTGTCGCGTAAGTAAGCAATTTTCTCCAGCTCGCGCTCGTCTGATTCAACACCGACCTTAAGCTTGTACGCTCGATACGCACGCGGGATTATACGAGATAGCTGCTCTTTGATTTCTGCTAGGCTCCCCGAGAGAATTGCATTGACCGGCACGCGGTCGGATGCTCGCGGGCTGCACCAACGCGCCAAGTTTTCACCGGCGGTCTGTGCCGCCAGATCGGCAAGCATCGTCTCGATCCCGAAGGGAATACTCGGTAGCGAAACGCGATCCAAACCTCTCCCAACATAGGATGCTCGCAGTGTGCCTGGTTCAAGCGGAACGGTCTGTCCCTCTAATCGCCGCCGCATTGACGACACGGCTTGGCGTGCTTCTTCGAGATTCTCCCTGCTGAATCCGTCAAGCGGCGCGATCTCGCCATAGCCGACGAGACCATCATCGGTCTCAGCCCTGACGATGAGGCCGCGACGTTTGACAATCGAGCTTGGCGCCGTGATCAGTTGCGTGCGCAGCGGTACGGAATACTGCCATACTTTCACCTTCCTGATGATCATAGAAGCAACCCCACGGAAAAGCAGAGGCCAAACAGCAGCAGTAGTCGACCTGTGCCGGCCAGCGTGTGGTTCAGCACATTGCCATCGTCAACCGTGAGTACGGTCTTGCAGAGCGGAATTGAAAGTAGCAATGTGACCGATGCCAACATGGTGAACGGATGCTTGCGGAAGATCAGATAGTGCAACAGTGGATACAAGGTTGCAGCCGCTACGACGACGATGTATTCAGTCTGCGCAAAGCGTTTTCCGAAACGCACCGCCAGTGTCCGTTTGCCGCTGGCGCGGTCGGTGTTGAGATCACGAAGATTGTTGACCACGAGAATACCAATCGACAGTAACCCCGGCGCCAGACCGGCGAGAAGAACCTGACCGTTGATCTTCAAGGCCATCGCATAGTAAGTGCCGATGACCGGCACAAAGCCGAAGAAGATCAGCACAAACAATTCGCCAAGTCCGACATAGCCGAGAGGGTATGGTCCGGCAGTGTATAGCACACCGCAGAGAATTGAAGTGATCCCGATGATCACAATCGGCAAACCACCGCGCATGACCAGATAGATGCCGACGCAAAACGCCAATGCGAAAACGATGACGGTCGCCGTTCGCATCTCGGATACCGTCACCAGACCGGCCTGCGTAACTCGCAGCGGACCCAGGCGCTCGTGCGTGTCTACCGATTTCTTGAAATCGAAAAGATCGTTGGCGTAGTTGGTGCCGATCTGAATCAGCAGACCACCGAGCAGCGCCGCCAGAAACGACGGCAGATGAAAGACACCGTCAGCCAGTGCCAGCGCACCGGCGATGATCACCGGTGTTGCCGCTGCGGGGAGTGTCTTGGGACGCGCCGCCAACCACCAGATTTGCGGTTTGCCATAACCGGGAACAATTTGATTCATGGCGCCGATCAGGGATTGCGTTTGAATTTGGAGAAGTCCGGCTTGCGTTTTTCGACGAAAGCGTTGCGACCCTCCTGCGCTTCTGGACTCATGTAGTACAGCAACGTAGCGTTACCGGCTAACTCCTGCAATCCCGCCTGCCCGTCGCAGTCGGCATTAAGCGCGGCTTTCAGACAGCGTATTGCCATCGGACTGTTGGCCAGAATTTCGCGACACCATAACATGGTTTCTGACTCGAGTCGATCATACGGCACGATACAATTGACCAATCCCATCGCCAACGCTTGCTGCGCATCATACTGTCGGCAGAGAAACCAGATTTCGCGTGCTTTCTTTTGACCCACAATTCGCGCAAGGTAGCCGGCGCCATAGCCGCCGTCAAACGAACCAACCTTGGGACCGGTCTGACCAAACCGCGCATTGTCGGCGGCAATCGTCAGATCGCACATCAAGTGCAGCACCTGCCCGCCGCCGATCGCGTAGCCAGCCACCATGGCGATCACCGGTTTGGGGAGCGTGCGAATTTGTCGTTGCAGATCGAGAACGTTCAACCTGTGAACGCCGGTTTCATCTTTGTAGCCGGAATCGCCGCGTATCTTCTGATCGCCTCCCGAACAGAAAGCCTCTTTGCCTTTGCCGGTCAAGATCACCACGCCGATGTTTTCGTCCTCGCGCGCCTCGGCAAACGCATCCGACATCTCTTTGACCGTCAGTGGTCGGAAGGCGTTGCGCACCTCCGGTCGGTTGATCGTAATCCTGGCGATTCCTTCGGCTTTGTGATATTCGATGTCTCGATAATCACCCGCTCTAATCCACTGTATGGCGCTCATCTTTGTTCTCTCCCGCTTGCCGTTGACTTTGACTAAGCGTCGGTATCATGGAGGAATTCTCGCAGTCGCGCAAGGAATTCCTGTGGCTGCTCGAAATGCGTGTTGTGACCGGCGTCGGCGATAGTGATCTGCCAACACCGTGGCAACAACGCCGCCATCTTGTTTGCGATTTCGCAGTACTTCTTATCCGAAGCGCCGGCGATGACCAATGTTGGTATGTCGAGTCGAACGATTTCGTCCCATAGTGACGGCTGCCGACCAACACTAAGTCCTCGCAATGCCGCTGCGAGTGCGTGCGGATCATGTACAAGGCGCGACTGCTTGAGCAGCGCAAGCTTCTCCTGCTTTGCATGCAGTGAGTCAAACAGCGGAGCGTTGTACCATTGTTCGACAAAGGCTGCGACTCCTTTGCGTTCAATCTGTTCGGCGCGCAGATCGTCAAGAGCCGCACGATCGATTCGTTCTTTGTCATCTTCGATTCCCGGACTCGCACTCTCAAGCACCAATGCTTTCACTCGGTGCGCGAAACGGATGGCAGTGTACAATGCGATGCGTCCACCCATCGAGTAGCCAAAAAGTGTCACGCGATCAATCTTGAGATCATCCAAGAGGTTGACAATTGCTTCTGACATGGCCGCCATGTCGGATGACTGATGGCCTGATAATTCGCGGCTTTGACCATGTCCCGGCAGATCGGGGGGAACACAGAAGTGGTCCCGCGACAGATCCTGCGCGATTTCAGACCAGTCTTCACCAAGCCCCAAAAATCCATGCAGGAATAAAATCGCCGGATTCGATTGATCGCCGTGGACTTGAAAATGAAGCTTCACGTAGAACGTTCCGATCAGGAGAGTGCCAGACCAAGGCGAATTTCGTCCGCCACTTTCTGCCACAGTTGTTGATGCTGTGTCAGATTGAGTTCACGATCGCCGACTACCTCAATCAATTGTGATTCGCCGCCTGCGTACGCCTGGGACAACTGCTGCCGGAACTCGGCGAAATGAGGCGCGCTACGATATGGCAATCCGAATTGTCCGGCGATCTTTTCAAACGACATTCCGTGCGGTGTGCCGAAGTATGATTCAAAATGGCCTTTGGTTTCAGCAATCGGCAGAAACGAGAAGATGCCGCCACCGTTGTTGTTAATGACGACAATGGTGATCGGCTGCTGCGACCGCTTTGCCAACACCAGCGAATTGAGATCATGAAGCAGCGCCAGATCACCGATCACGAGCGTAACCGGCCGTTGCAAGCCGTCGGCAAATCCGATCGCACTTGCTATGGTGCCGTCGATGCCATTAACACCGCGATTCGCAGCAACCGGCAGCATCCGATCGCTCTGACTGACACCTGCCTCGGCATCACGGATCGGCATACTGGTTGCCAGATAGATTCCACGCCGCTCGCGATTCTGGAAAAATACTTCGCTGGCAACCGCCAGTTCAAGTGACTTAGTGGACTGGGCTGCGACAAAATCACTTAGCACTTTGCCTGCAATGTGATCGGACGTTGTCAGCATATCCGTCAGAGTCGACCGGTTGGCACCTACACTGTCTACGAAACAAGTGGCAAAGGCGGCCGGATCAGCTTCGATTCTATCGCTAACGACATGTTCGACATCCTGACGGAAGGGATGATCATTGACGACAATCCAGCGCGCGCGACTGTCGGCAAGATATCGCAAGAGATACTTTGATACCGGAGTGCCGCCGAGCTGCAGGATACAATCTGGCGCCAGAGCTGTACGCACTTCAGGAATGCGAAGATAGAGATCGTAGTGGCAGAGTAAGTTCTCGGACATAGTACAGCTACTGCGCAGGCCCGAACAGATGTCGGCGAACACCGGCCAGCCGAGTTGCTCTGCCAGTTTTAATATGCTGCTATTGTCTTTCCAACTTGGCAATGTGCCAACGACGATGATACCTTTTTTCGCGGCGGCGACTATCGGCGCAATGCTGCTGAGATCGAAGGATCCGCCGCTTATCTCAGACGCATAGGTCGTGAACGGTTGGCTGGAGTTTGTCCAATGCTGAATTGTTGCGAGATATATACTCCAGTCGGAAGGAGCGCCGGTCGGCGCCAATGGTTCGCGGAACAAACAGTTTAGATGCACAGCGCCAGCGGGGGAGCATCTTGCACGGTGGCAAGCTTGATCAACTGTCGTCAAGACAAATGCGGGTGTGATGCTCTGATCGGGTGTCGGTAGAGTAAATGCCCAGCGAGTATACTTGCCGAAGATTCCGGTTTGATCAATCGTCTGCAATGCGCCAGTGTCCAACAACTCAGGCGGACGGTCGGCGCTGATGATGATCAGCGGCAGACATGATTGGCCGGCTTCGACGACGGCAGGAAGGCAATTGGCGACGGCAGTACCCGAGGTGCAGATCACTGCCGCCGGTTTGCCGGTGGCTCGGGCAAATCCCAACGCATAGAAAGCAGCGCCTCTTTCATCATAGTGAACAACGGTTTCGATCTTGGCATTATCGGCGGCGGCGAGGGTAATTGGTGTTGAGCGGGAGCCGGGAGCGATGCAAATCCTGGTGACTCCGTTGCGCGCTAACTCTTCTACAAGCAGTTTCGCCCAAAGCAGATTGATGTGATCGGCTTTTATTGAGAGCCTCCGGTTAGCGCGTTGATTCCGGCCGTCAGCTTGTGTTCCAGTTCTTGCCATTCCAGATCAGCGTCGGATCCTCTAACAATCCCGGCGCCGGCAAACAACGAGAGTGTTCTGCCGGAGATCAGACCGGAGCGAATCGCAACGGCCAACTCGGTTGATTGATGTGAAATCATCCCGACACCGGACGCATACCAGCCGCGATCAAAACCTTCTATCTCGGTTAACAGCGATAACGCCGTCTTGGAGGGGGTGCCACAAACGGCTGCGGTCGGATGGATAGCGGCATAGACGTCGCTCAGAGTCACCGAAGATCTTAGCGTGCCCGCAAGGCGCGTGATCAGATGTTGCACGTGTGTGAGTTGCAGAATTTGCGGGCTGTCGGTGGATTCGACAGCGTCGCACAGCTCTGCGAGTTTCGCGCGGAGACCATCGACGACATAGCGTTGCTCGTGACGATTCTTGTCGCGCTCGAGCAGTTGCGATGCGTTGGTCGCCGTTTCTTCCTTACTGTCCCCTATCGCGATTGTGCCCGCGATTGCCTCCGTAACCAGGTGGTTTCCCGCCACATTGAACAATCGTTCCGGTGTCAGACCGACAAAGGCGACTGAACGGTTCGGCTGAAACAGAAATCCATAGCAGCGTTTGCCCTGCGCAATCAGTGTTTCCAAGTAATGGCATGGATCAAGGGCGCCGGACAACTGAAAATCACAACGTCTCGCCAACACAACCTTATCAACCTTGCCCGCATCGATTTCGGTAAGGACTTTGGCGATTCCCGCTGACCATTGTTTACAGTCAGGGGTGTCAGTTCGAGCTACGATGTGAGGCTGAATTTTGTCGATGATGTCATCCGGATGAAAGAACAAACCCAGTGACCCGTACATCCGCGTCTGCACTTCGTCAATGTCGGAAATGCCGTCCCAAGCAGCAGTGACAGTGAGGAAAAACTCGTCACCGTTGCGCGTGACGATCAACTGTGGCAACACAAACCAAGAACTGGGGAACGACTGCCAGAGTTGGGCAGGTGCAGTTTGCGGGTCAAAGCGAGTGCCACCGAAGAAGCGCAGGAAGGGATTGTCGGGTTGCAGTTTCAAGATCCGATCGATGCGCTCAAAACTCTCGGCAAAATCCCTGGGATGGTCGGCTGTAATCACGCAGGCTGAGCCAATGCCGGCAACTTCGAGGTCGCCCTCGCGATCACGCCAATAAACACGCGGGCAAATATCTACCCTTTGCAGCCAGCGCAGGATATTGATTTTTTCGCAGCATGTAGTATAGCTGATGGGAATGGATTCAAACAAACCGGTCAGCTTTTCGAGACGGATGACAGCTTCCGTAACTTGCTGGTCGATGCTCTCCTGAAACTCGGGGAGAGAAATTGAACGTGAACCGAGGCTTTCCAGAGAATCAGGCATCATGGAATATCAAACGCCCTTGGCGGCAAAAATGCGATTCAGGTCTGGCAGCAGGGCTGCAACTTGCTCTAAGGTTAGCGCTTGCCTGCCGTCGGACAGTGCATACTGAGGTTGAGGATGTACTTCCAACATGATCCCATCGGCACCGGCGGCGGTTGCGGCTTTGGCTAGTGGCGCTACCAAATCGGAACGTCCCGCAGCGTGAGAAGCATCGGCGATCACCGGATAAGACGTCTGTTGTTTCGCCAGCACGATGGCCGCGATGTCGAGCGTGTGCGCTACCTGCGGCTCAAAGGTGCGGATGCCGCGTTCGCAAAGAATGATTTCGTTATTGCCGCCGCGACTAACATACTCGGCCGCGGACAACCATTCGTCAATCGTTGCCGCCATGCCGCGTTTAAGCAGAACCGGTCGCCGCATCGAGCCGAGAGCCGTCAGTAGTGTGTAATTGAACATGTTTCGCGACCCGACCTGCAAGATGTCGGCGTATTGGGCGACGGTATCAATCTGCGATCGATCCATAACTTCGGTGACGACATACATGCCGTGCAGATCGGCGTATTTGCGCAGCAACTCAAGCCCGGGCTTGCCGAGTCCCTGGAACGAATCGACCGAGGTGCGCGGCTTGAAGGCGCCGGCGCGGAGATACTGCACACCGAGCACGCTCAGGCGGGCAGAGGTCGCGGCCAACTGTCCTTCGTTTTCCACCGCACAAGGGCCGGCTATAATCGTCAGTTGTTGTCTCTTGAGCATTTGCGCATAGCAGCCGGTTTCTTCCCTGCGTTTGATCGTCAACTCCGGCGCGCTCTTGTTCATCTTGTCGAGCCTTTCCCGCAGATCGCCGGTCAAGGCCCCCAAGACTCGCACGACGGCGGCGTCATGCACGGAGACTTCATAATCGATACCCGCTTCTTGCAACATTTGAATGAAGCTCTCCTTGCGTCTATCGTTTATCGCGAAACTGTAAATCAAATTTTTCTTCCCGTGTAGATCGTTACGATACCGAAACTGACTGGTTCGGCAATAACTTCAACAAAACCGGCGTGTCTCATCAACTCGCAAAAAGCTTCGCCCTGCGCATAAGTCTCGATGGTCTGATTAAGATAGCTGTAAGCATACTCATCACCTGAGACGATTCGCCCCACGATGGGTACGACGCGACGCACATAGAAACGGTGCAGCGATCGCAAGAGCCGATTCGAGGGCAGCGAGAACTCCAGCACGACGGCTTTGCCGCCGATATTCAGGAGTCGGTGGATCTCCCTAAGACACACCGAAGTGTCGGGCATGTTGCGAATGCCGAAAGCAATCATAGCGGCATCAAGGCTTGCGTCTTTGATGGGGAGTGTCATACCGTCTCCGAGCGCAAGGAGGATTGAGTTGACGCGACGCCGAGCGATTTTGTCGGCAGCAAGTTGCAGCATCTGTGGAGCCTTGTCGATTGCGATCACGCAGCAGCCATCGTTCAACCGATTGGCCGCCGCCAGCGCCAAGTCACCGGTACCGCAGGCGAGATCAAGAATTCGCTGATTCGGTTTTCGATCCAGTTTGTCGACGGCACGGCGTCGCCAGTAGAAATCGAGTCCGAGGGAAAGCAGGTGATTGAGCAAATCATAGCGACGAGAGATGCGATCGAACATCTTGTGTATATTTGCCCGCGAAGGTACTGTCGGCGTATTCGTCGTCATCAGCCGTTCGCTCGTAATTGTTTCGTTGCTAATTGCCATCAATGCAGACCCAATCATCTAAATACGTAGGTTCATCGTCAGGTCGCAGCACCAACCCACCCGACGCTGCGCTTTGGGTGGGCTACCGGCTAACCTAAAGCTGTAATTATACCTGCCGGTGTCCCTGAAAGCAAATGCTTAGCGGTTCGCGAGATGCATTCCTCAGTCGGGGGGGTCGAGCACACTTCGAGTGTTTCACTGTAGTACTATGAGATGGATAGACTTAAGTCGCCTGCTGTGGCAAGTATTGCCGATCGGAGGATCCCAAGGCGCCGTTGGAAAGATCAAGAGTAGAGAATTATCCGCAGTTCGACTGGATTCGCGCAGCTTGTTAGGTTTCGTGCTCGACAAGCCGTGCGAATAGCGCCGTGCCGGTCTCCAGACACGCGTCTGCCAGTAGACCATCGCGCCACCGCTTGATAGACTGGGAATCGGTGGAAACCAGTTCAAAGCCGTTGCGAACCAGAAAGCTTTGTGCCTTCGGGGCGTCCGCTGGAATCAAGGCATACAGTAATCGCAATGCTCTGCCACGAGCCATATCGTGGATTTGCGACAGCAAGTACTCGCCATAACCCTGCCCGAGATAGTCGCGATAAAGAAAGGGGCCACGCAGTTCGCCGCAATCATCCAACGGCTTCAATCCAACAAAACCGAAGGGGAAGTGATCCTCGAATGCCAGATAATATTCGCAACTTCCGAACGACGTTTGCGTGGCAGCCTGGGAAGAGAGCATCTCGATAAATCTCGTTCTGAGGTGGTCTCCTCCCGGCAGGAAGGCGGCTGACTCGACGATATCGAGCATCAGCGGAATTGCATGAGGGCCGGCTTTCACAATGCGACGTTCTGACATGGGAATAATATAGGTTCCGGCAAGCGTCGGCGATGAAGATTTCTGAAGAAGGATAATTGACGAAATCGGGGGTGTTATGACACGTTAGTTCAGGATTTTCCGGGCGAATCTCCACAAATTGTTTTCTGACATCTTGGGGCGGCTTGATCGACTAAAACCATCCCCCATGAATAGCAGTTGCTGGGGAAAGTTACTGAAACATTGGGAAATCTCGGTTAGCACTCCTCAATAATTCGGGTAAAGAGTCTCTCCTTTTTCCCGATATACTTCCCAAGGACACTCAAGATCAGCCCAAACAGATTCTCTTTCCCCGGAGGAATATGTGAAGCAGTTTTCCGTAAAAAGCAAAGTGGTTCTCCTTATGTGCCTAATCCTGGCCGTGATATTCGGGGCTCTCGGGACGGTAAGCAGCTATCTGCACTCCAATTCAATGTCCGAGTTGTATGTCAAAAATGCCACGGCGCTCAACTGGTCATTGTCTCACCAGGTTGAAGAAATGATGGTCAACGGTGACAACGAAAAGGTGGGACCTCTTACGGAAGAACTCGTTGAAAAAGGGTTGGTGAAAGAACTGACCGTTATTAATGCCGAAAAGAAGGTAGCGAGATCGTCTCGAAAAGACTTGCTCAATTCAGCTTCTACCGATCCGGAATGGAGTCAACTGTTTGTTTCAAAGAAAGACAGTCTTGATTCGCGCACGATTGACGGAGAGCCAGTCATAGTAAGCTTCAAGGTATTCGAAAAGAAAGAAGCTTGCGCGCAATGCCATGACAATGCTTCACAGTCGGTCTTGGGGGGACTAAAGATCGTGCTGTCAGAAGAGGCAATGGCAGCATCTGTTCGTAAAGGATACTGGGTTACCATCCTGTTTTCTGGTCTTGGAGTTCTGATTCTTGTTGGCGCAATGATCTGGGCCTTGAGCCGACACATATTCACACCACTTGCCGGCGTGAAAGCCAAGCTGGAACGCGCAACCGATGGTGACATCAATCAACAATTCAAGATTCGTTCAGAGGATGAAATCGGGTCATTTCTCATGGTGACCCAGAAGCTTATCGATTACGTCAAACGGTTTGCTGGGGCTTCAACCCAGATTGCCGAAGGGGACCTGCGAGTCACAGTGCAACCTCGTTCCGATCAGGACCAACTGGGTCACGCCTATCAGAAGATGATCGGCAACCTCGAGGAAATAATCGGACAGCTCAGCACCATCGCGGAGAAATTAGTGACAGCCTCGCACCAGATAACGAACTCCTCCGATAATCTGAATGCCAGCGTTCAGATACAAGTCGACAGTGTCCAGCAGGTTTCCAGCGCTGTTGAGGAAATGGCAGCGACTTCGGTCCAAACGACTCGAAACACATCCGACGCGACCGACATCTCCATGAAAGCGTCACAGACAGCGTCTCAGGGCGCAGCCATTGTCGATGAGACGATTTCCGGGATGCGTCGAATAGCCGAGCAAGTCAGTGAATCGGCGAAATCCATGATACACTTGTCGGCGTCGGCTAAACAAATCACCGACATTGTGGATGTCATTAGTGACATTGCTGACCAGACCAACCTGCTCGCTCTGAACGCCGCCATCGAGGCCGCCCGCGCCGGGGAACAGGGGCGTGGTTTCGCGGTGGTTGCCGACGAGGTTCGCAAACTTGCCGAGAAAACCGTCCGAGCAACTAAACAGATCGGCGATATGGTTAAGGATATCCAGAAAGAAACGAATGATGCCGCCGCTTCCATGGATGGCTGCGTCAAACTGGTCGAGGTCGGTACCAATGCGGCTGATAAAGCAGGACAGAGTCTTAACGACATAGTCGCTCTTGTTGAACAAGTTTCGCAAATGATCAAGCAAATCGCGATTGCTTCCTCCGAACAATCGACTGCGGCGGAACAAATAACCAAGAACATTGGACAATTCTCCAATCTGACTCACGATACGGCTGGAAGCGCACACGAAACACTGGCTGCTGCCGATCAATTGAATCAGCAGGCTGAAGGATTGCTGAGCATCGTCAAACGGTTCAAGGTCCGACAGTAGGCGGCATCTTGAGTTTCGTAGCTCAAGCCCTCGTGGGGCTTTGAGGCACAGGATGTTGATGTGCGCGGCGGATGCAGCTCAACAAGCTAATAACGGTTTCGTCAGGACTTCCAGAAACCGGAGAAGCTCTCAACCCAAGTGCTTTCCAATCCCGCTATATACCCATCTGTGAACAAAACCGCCATTGTTCAACGATCCGATAAACGAATCTGGCTGTTGTTGTCTCCGGTTGTTATGCTGTCGCGCGGTCGGAATCGACGCCCAAGATCAATGCAGATACACAACTAAACAAAGTGGTGTCTCCCGCGTAATATAGTTGTAACCAATTCTGATACAGGCAGGAGGTTAATCATGTTCAAGAAAACTGGCACACTCGCGATTCTTTGTTGCTGGGTGTTGTTGGTGCAGTGTTCCAGCAAGTCCACACCACCACCCACACCGACACCGGTGCGGGATTTGACCACTGCGGAAAAGGAGCTTGTTACCTCAAGCAACAAGTTCGGACTTAAGCTTTTCAGAGAGATTGTCTCACAAGAGGGGGACAAGAACATTTTCGTTTCGCCGCTGTCGGTGGCGATGGCGCTCGGGATGACTTACAATGGCGCCAACGGCGCCACGCAGGAGGCGATGCAGAACACGCTCGAATTGCAGGGGATGTCGCTTGAGGATGTCAACAAATCGTATCGCAGTGTAATCGATTTGCTGCGCGGTCTCGATTCCAAAGTCACGTTCCAGATCGCCAATTCAATCTGGTATCGTCAGGGATTCAAGGTCGAGTCAACCTTTGTTGATCTTAACAAGACATACTTTGACGCAGTCGTACAAGCGCTTGATTTTGCCGATCCGTCGGCAGTGGTGACTATCAATGACTGGGTCAAAGAGAATACCAACGGCAAGATAGACAAGATCATTGAGAGAATCCCTGACAGCACAATAATGTACTTGATAGACGCTATCTATTTCAAGGGTACCTGGAAGCTGCAATTTGATCCGAAGAAAACGACCGCGGAACCTTTCCATCTTTCCGACGGCTCTGTGAAGTCGTGTCAGATGATGGTGATGCCGGAGACGGACATCGCATTCTTCAGAAGCGGGGAGTTCTCCGCGATTGATCTCAAGTACGGTGATGGCGATTACAGCATGACTATTATTCTGCCAAACCGGAACGTGAATCTCGATTCGGTCATGGCTCAGCTCACCGATGAAAACTGGCAAAGCTGGCTTGGACAGTTTCAGCCCGAGAATTGGGCGCTACAGATTCCCAAGTTCGAGATCGAGTACGACAAATCACTGAAGGATGTCTTGAGTGCGTTGGGCATGGGCGTCGCGTTTACCGAGTTTGCGGATTTTACCGGAATCAACCGAGAAGGGAACTTGCTGATTACGGAAGTGAAGCACAAGACCTATGTCAAGGTTGATGAAGAAGGAACCGAAGCGGCCGCCGTGACATCAGTTGAAATCGGCACCACTTCATTTGGCCCTCGCATCTTCCAAGTCAATCGGCCTTTCTTATTTGTCATACACGAAAATCACTCCGGCACGATACTGTTTATGGGTAAGATCGTTGATCCGACCTTGCGTGTAATGTAACAGCCTTGTCCCAGCATTCCCTGCCACAGGTTATTGGGCCAATTAGATTCATTGACAAATAAAAACCCCGTCTCGCCGTAAAGCGAGGCGGGGCCATAATAGGGAGGCTATCATGAAAAGAGGTTAAAAGCTTTTCTCCCCTGCCTCTAACACTATCCCTGCCTTTTCTACGAACGAAGGGTACTTTCGAAGCAATTCTTTTCTCAATCTCAGCCGCGCTCGGTGCAAATACCATCTCACCGTCGCCTCCGGCATGCTGAGAATTTCCGACACTTCCTCGATCTCGTGCCCCTCGATATCGCGCAGCAGAAACGCCGCTTTCTGCTTATCGTTCAGCGCATCAGCCGCCTGCAGAATGCATTCCTTGATATTCTTGCGGTAGAGACTAATATCCGGCGTGTCGGCCGGGGTTTCCACGGAATCGCTGTAGGTTTCCAGCGTTTCGTGCCGATGCTTCTTCTGTTTGCGAATGTAGTCGATCGACGCATTTACGGTAATGCGGTAAAGCCAGGTCGAAAACTTCTTGGTCGTGTCGAAACGATCGAGATTGCGAGATGTTTTCACAAACACCATCTGCGAAATGTCCTTGGCCTCATCATAGTCCCCCACCATGCGATAGGCAATACCCGCAACTTGGCTTTTGTACTTTTTCATCAGGCTGCCAAACGCTTTGTTTTCGCCTGATTGAATCCGCTTTATCAGAGCGATTGTTTCCACTTCGCTCGGATCACTAACTGTCACACCACCGGTAGCAGCGTTTTCCACCTCATCATCAACCTCGTCGTCGAGTTGATCAGGTCCCTCAAGAACCGCAACATCCTTTGCCTTCATACTCTGCCTTTCCGTAGTAATCCTGTCAATGGTAGATCGCATATAACTATCATGTTCTTTTAACGTTTTGTCAAGTTACTTGTTCCAAGTGGACTCCAAAAAGATATAATATTCCGATCAATCAAAGCCGGCTTTTTTGAATGATCGGTTAACTCTTTCTGCCGCAATGCATGCGTTCACTTGCTATTTGCAGAGACGATCCTTTATCTGCCGAAATGATGGTTCCCCTCTTCCGCTATGAGTTGCTTTGTCAGTACAGCATTGTACTCGCTTGGGAGATACAATGAAATAGTCCATCAGCAACGGGAGCCTAACTAGTTTCTCCGCAGACGACAAGAATCAAGATGAAATTCGTATGGCGGTATCGGTCGGAAACACCCGTTCCCAAGACCGTTCTGCCCCCGCTTCTGTCAAAGTGATCGGCAGAAGGCATCCAGTTATGAGTGAGAGTCACGAATTCTAGGGATGATAAGTTGAACAGTGGAGAGGACTAGAAATTCGGCCCGGCAGTGTATATATACTTGACCGGATTGACAGTGCCATCGAATTTGACCACTTCATAATGAAGGTGCGGACCAGTGGAGTAGCCAGTGTTTCCGATCAGTCCGATCAGCTCACCGCGTCTAACTTTCTGTCCTTCTTTGGCTTTGAACTGCGAGAGGTGACCATATACGGTCTGGAAGCCGTTGCCATGGTCGACGACAATAGTGTTGCCCAGGCCAGACTGGTAGCTGGTGGAAGCGATTACTCCATCGGCAGTTACGACCACCGGCGTGCCGATGCGATTGGAAATGTCCAGACCGGAATGCAGTTTCTGCTCTCCGGTAAACGGATCGCTCTTAACGCCATAGCCACGAATAAGATAGCCCTGAGTAGGCCAAATCGAAGGGGTATGATCGAGATCGCTTTTCTTTTCCAGAAGTCGTTCATAGATATAGTTGAACTGCTCTTTTTCGAAAGATGACAACGCCACCAATCGATCAATCTCGGCTTCAGACTGGAATGCAGCATCCTTGATGGGCGCTGAGCCGTTAGAGGAAGAAATCCCATCCGGACCACCAATACCCAGTTCGCGCTGTTGCGGGTCGATCTCGGGTAGTTCAAAGATAGTGCGGATTGCTTTTTCCTTTTCAACCAGCCCTTTGACCTCGTCGTTCAGCTTCCCGATCGACAGGTTGATACTGGCAAGCTTGGCATTGAGGAACTGATTCTCTTCCGAAACTGACTTGTAGTGATGCGCTTCGATCTTGCGGGAGAAGAAGTCCACGGAAAACACCAGACTTGCGCTAGAATAGAGAAATAGAACCGCTGCCAGAACAATCAACAACGATTTGGAAAAAGAGAATTGCTTGATGTTACCTGAATCAGGAACAATAAAGACCGATAGTTTTTTCTTCATCCCTAAAGAACATTACAGTGTGCGCTTCCAGCTCTGTCTTGAGAGCCCCCCCAAAGTCCGGGGAACATATTCCGACACAACTTTTTTGTCAAGCTTTTTTCCACACTTTTTGCTAACAAACTACGTGCCAACAAGATAAACTTTCTTCAAACGACTTGTGGTCGGCTGCTTTCCGCAGTCATGGTGGCCACAACATATAGTTGGCCACCTGCCCAAAAGTCCAACATCGTCCCCTTCTGCATCCTTTTTGTTACTATGTCCGTCATCGGTCTGTCGAGCATTTTCGCGGTTGCGCCGGTGGAAGCCGGAATCCGGCCATCACTCTGGATTTCCCAAACGGACGCCGGGATTGCCATTCTAGCGGGAAAGACATTCCCGTTTCCGCCCGTAACCGCGCTTCTTGGCAAGTACGCTCTCTTTGGCGCCTGCCCTCAACGCAGCCAAGGTGCAAGCAGGCCGACTCCTGGGCGAAAACAGCAATACGCCGGAAAATTATTCGCTTTTGGTTGCTCTATGAAGTTGCTTTGAGACCGCTGGGATGGGTCAAGAAATGCAGTTTGACGGGCTGGAGTCGACCGCGCTATCTATTTGATGACTTGCCACTCCTGACGGAGGATCTTGTTAACGACCTTGATGAATTTCTCGCTGTTGAGGTTCTGCAGCGAATAGAGGTGCCAGCAAGTCTTGTGAGGAATCTTGTATCCAGATCTGCGTTTTTTCGCCATAGTCTCTCTCACCAGGAACGGTTATGTTTGCGACCTCTTGCCCGTTACCCAGAACACCCGAGTCTTGCTCAAGTGCCCGATTTCTTTGCTGCAAATCCAGTGCCCAGCCGGAAAGTTATTCCTGTCACAAAGCGGCTGAGCTATTCTATTGTATGTCAACAGCTTACGTACAAATTGCGATACTGAAACGATGGACATGGGTTTCAGAAAATGCTGGATTCACCCCATACTTTGCGGGGAATGTGCAGCAGAATGTCAACTCCAGAAAGGACTCTAAGAGTATTTGCCGGTAAGCACAAAACAAGGTAAGGCAGTGGCGCTAGCGGCTAGGAATAATGCGGAAGTTGGGATGTGAAGACAGTAGAGAATGGCGAAAAGCAAAGTGCGAGAATGAACTCGACAGCCGGATAAGCAATTGAGACTACTATGCTCGCTTTGAGTGGAACGGACGACGGTGGGCATATTATCAAGAGGCAACGATAATGGGATCGTTGCAAGATGGCGGTTGTGCGGACAAATGAGCATCTTCGCGATTAGGAAGTAGTTGGGTTGAGAGATTCCTCGTCTTGCGGGGTTCTTTTCGAGGCTCGTTCTCGGATTCTTGAGCCTCATTCACCGTCTCAGGGCGATATTGAGCAGACCTCTCCCTTTAGGCTTCGATTAGAGGAATAGGGCCGAACGCGATTTTGGGCAAACGTTTGATATGATAAGCCAGAGCCCGCATCATCGCCTGAAACTGACTCTTGCCCGTTCCTCGATAGCGTGCCCTCTTGTTCAACCAGGCAAACACCCCTTCAAACGGCATTCGTACCGCACCTAGCCAGCGGTCTTTGTCGTGATCTTTTCCCTGCATGTTGTTCTTCAGAATCATCCCACCATCCGGACAAATATCCGGCAACGCTTGTTGATCCGTCACGTTCGCCGGCGGCACCAACACCTCAAGCGTCGGACCTATCAAGGTCATCTGTCTCGCCAGCTTCTGCAAACTCATTACCCCTAAATGTCTCATCCATATTATCCATAATCAACAAAAATCCTTGTCTTGCAATAGTCCCATGATGATAAACAAATCGGCTTGGAGGCTTTGAAAATGACAGAGTGTAAACGGGGAGTGTTTTCGTTTCTTGGCAAGCGGAATTTGACGGTGGACTCCAGAGGAGGGTCGATCACTTCGGATGCGGGTTTGCTGTTAGCCAGGCAGTTGGATAAGCGGCTGGGATTGACGGCAGGACTGGCGGAGATGTTGAAGTGCACTTGTCACAGAAGCAGCGCGCAGTGACGCCGGGACAAAGCTGTGTATTCTATGATGGTGATATCGTACTCGGCGGCGGGAAGATAGTCTGAGTTTGTAGTTTTGTAGATCAAAACCGCTGCCGTTTTGATCTACCGGACTGATCGACGCGGGATTGATCTTCGCTGAAGGGGTGAATTAGCGGAAGAAAGTGATTGCGCGAGCGCGAGGGATACTCCTACTTTTCCCTAAGAGATTCCAGAAAAGACGACGGAGGCAAATCGATGACATTCTTGTTACACTACCTTGTAATAATTCCGCTGTTCCTAGCGACGGCTGTCAGCCCTGATAGTCTCAGTCAATTGAAAGCAGAAGCTGACCGGGGGAGTGCCGCAGCCCAATATGATTTGGGAGTCAGGTACGCTCACGGTACGGGTGTCCCACAGGATGACGGAGAAGCGGCAAAATGGTATCGGAAAGCCGCAGACCAGGGCCAAGCTAATGCCCAGTATTTCCTGGGACTATCGTACGCCACCGGTAATGGCGTCCCTCAGGACAACGCAGAAGCCGTAAGGTGGTATCGGAAAGCTGCGGATCAAGGTTATGCTAATGCGCAATGCGGCTTGGGACTATCGTACGCCACCGGTCAAGGTATCCCCCAGGACAATGCAGAAGCCGTAAGATGGTATCGGAAAGCTGCGGATCAAGGCTATGCAAATGCACAATACAACCTGGGATGGATGTACGCTAACGGTCAAGGTATTCCACAGGACTACGCAGAAGCCGTAAGATGGTATCGGAAGGCCGCTGACCAGGATGACGAATATGCCCAGTATGCCCTGGGATGGTCGTATGATACAGGTCAAGGCGTTCCACAAGACTACGCAGAAGGCGTAAGATGGTATCGGAAAGCTGCGGATCAGGGCAATGCTCGTGCCCAATCCAGCCTCGGCTTCGCATACTATACCGGACAAGGAGTTCCTCAGGACTATGTGGAGGCGTTGAAGTGGTATCGGAAAGCTGCGGATCAGGGTGATGCTTTTGCCCAGTCTAAACTGGGGTCGCAGTACGGTCTCGGACTGGGTGTTCCTGAGAATAACTTCGAAGCAGTGAAATGGTATCGAAGAGCGGCGGAACAGGGCAATGCGGCTGGCCAGTTTTTCTTGGGCTTCGCATACTATGCGGGGAAAGGCGTTCCCCAGGATTACGTCGCAGCCCATATGTGGTTTAATCTTGCTGCAGCCCAAGGCGACACAGACGCCCAGAAGCAGCGCGAGGAACTCTCACGCAAAATGACAGCAGAACAGATTGCTCAAGCTCAAGCCCTGGCTTCGAAATGGAAGCCCAAAAAGACCGAAGGCAACAACAAGGAATGATGACCATTTCCTTAGCTCATTTGTTGGGCAAGTAGGAAGTGGGACTCGGTACCTAAAAAACGGGACTGGTCTACTTGCACAAGTTGAGGTAACCGGTCACCGCCGAAACCAACCCAGCGAGTCGCGGATTCCCGGGTCGCGCAGACTAACAGATGAGAACGTGTTCAAGGACTTGCCGAGCCTATGCAAACGATTGGCTAATGAATCCGTCAAAAAGACTTGAACTGCAGTTACTCCTCCCCCACCGCTAACCTTAACTATATTGAGATATTCGTTCCCATCCAGATCAAAGTACGATATGTAGAACGTAATCGGTGCGGGGATCGCCATGTCGAACCTCTGGTCCCAAGACAGCTTTTTGAAAGCTTCATACTCAATGTGGAATAGCTCCATCGTGGAAACTCGGAATCTCACAATTTCGTCAGGGGCTATCATATCTCTTAACCTATTGGGTATTCTGTTGGAAACCTGGTCACGAGCGTCTGAATTTCTTCCGCTTGAGTCGTACAAGGAGGCTATTCGAAAACCGTTGACAATATCACCTGTGAATCCGCTGTCCGATTCAATCATGACTCGGACGCTTCTGGCAATTCCGAATCCGATATTCCTCAAACAGACTCTCAAGTCTTCTAGGCCTTGATCGAACTCCGTTTCCGAAGACACCTCGATCTCGGGCCTGATGCCTTGTCGCCTTTGCTCGATCAGAATATGATTCTGAGTCTCTGAGATTTTGTTAGCAACACACGCGAGAATCACCATTGCCACTACTGAAACTATCCCGGTGATAATCTGAGCCCATCCCTGCAAGATGGATGTTCTGGATTGATCTTTCTTCCCTCTGTCTGACATAGGCGGCTATCCCATAATCTAACTGTTGCGTCAGGTCTTAGAACGCCTTGCGTACGTGACCTGACGCATCATCAGTCGAGAACTCCCCTACGTCCCCATCTTCCAACTGGAAAGGTACTTCTTCTGTTCGGCGGTAAGCTTGTCGATGGCGATGCCCATTGATTTCAGCTTCAACGTTGCGACATGATAGTCAAGTTTCGCCGGCAGCGAGAAGACATCCTTCGCCAGCTTTTTGTAGTTCTGCACGATGAACTCGCAAGACAGCAACTGATTGGCAAATGACATATCCATCACCATTGCCGGATGCCCTTCAGCCGCCGACAGATTGATCAGCCGACCGTCAGCAAGGACATTGATCTTCGCCCCCGACGGCAATGTAAATTCCTCGACCAGATTGCGCGCCATGCGACGCTTCTTCGACATCTTGGCCAGACCGACAAGATCGATCTCGACATTGAAGTGTCCGCTGTTACAGACGATCGCCCCCGGCTTCATCCTCTTGAAATGCTCGGGACGAAGGACATTGATGTCACCGGTGAGCGTTACAAACACATCACCCAAAGGCGCTGCCTTAAACATCGGCATAACCCGGAAACCGTCCATCGCCGCTTCAATGGCTTTGATCGAATCGACTTCGGTCACGATCACGTCGGCGCCAAGTCCTTTCATGCGCATCGCCAATCCGCGGCCACACCAGCCATACCCGGCGATTACGACAGTCGATCCTGCCAGCAGGAAATTGGTCGCGCGCAGGATACCATCAATCGTCGATTGACCGGTGCCGTAGCGGTTATCAAACATGTGTTTGGTCTGCGAATCGTTGACCGCGACAATGGGATATTGCAACACCTTGTCTTTGGCCATCGCGCGCAAACGAATGACACCGGTTGTTGTCTCCTCCGTACCACCTATCACTTGAGGCAGCAGGTCGCGCCTGTCGGAATGCAGGACATTGACCAGATCAGCGCCGTCATCCATGGTGATCTCCGGTTTGAGATCCAGCGCCGCGTTGATGTGCCGGTAGTAACCTTTGGTATCAATGCCGCAGATAGCCGACACATTGATGCCGTAGTCTTTCACCAGCGATGCCGCGACATCGTCCTGAGTGGAGAGCGGGTTGGAGGCGCACAGATGTATCTCCGCACCGGCCGACTTGAGTACCCGCATCAAATTGGCGGTTTCCGTTGTTACGTGCAAACAGGCGGCGACTCGGCGCCCTTTGAGCGGTTGTTCCTTCTTGAGGCGCTGTTCGATCAGCGCAATAACCGGCATAAAGTTGCCCGCCCACTCAATGCGGCGGTTGCCTTCAGAGGCCAGTCCGAGGTCCTTAACGTCATATTTTGCCATCTTTTATTTTTTCCTATTGGTTAGGCGTCTCGTTTGAGATCGTCAGCCTTATCAGTTCTCTCCCAGGTGAAATCCGGATCGGTTCTGCCGAAGTGCCCATACGCAGCCGTCTTGCGGTAAATCGGGCGTCGCAAATTCAACATATCAATGATACCCTTCGGTGTCAGAACAAAGTGCTTCTTGATCAACTCGACAATGCGCTCATCCGAAGTTCCTGATGTCTTGTCGGTAAAGACCATGATAGACACCGGGTCGGGTATACCGATAGCATAGGCCAGTTGCAGCGTGCACTTACGCGCAATACCGGAAGCCACGATGTTTTTCGCAATGTAGCGAGCCATGTATGCCGCCGAGCGGTCAACTTTCGTCGGATCCTTGCCGGAGAACGCGCCGCCACCGTGCGAGGCCATGCCGCCGTACGTGTCGACAATGATCTTTCGTCCGGTCATACCCGTATCAGACTGGGGGCCGCCAATGACGAATTTGCCGGTCGGATTGACAAAAAACTTCGTCTTGTCATCGATCATCTGCTTTGGAATAATGGGACGCACGATTTTGTCGATGATTTCCTGCCGTGACTGCTCGGTGATTTTCTTGCCGCTGGCATCCAGAATCTCCTCGCTGTGTTGAGAAGCAATCACGATTGCCTCGCAACGCGCCGGTTTGCCATCGACATACTCAACGGTCACCTGTGACTTACCATCGGGGCCAAGATAGCCGAGCAACCCGGTCTTACGCGCTTCCGCCAGACGCAGCACCAGCTTATGGGCAAGCATGATCGGCAAAGGCATCAGCTCTGGTGTCTCGTCACAGGCATAACCGGTCATCAGACCCTGATCTCCGGCGCCGCCAATATCAACCCCCTGCGCAATGTCGGGAGACTGTGAGCCGATCGTGTTGAGGATGGCGCACGAGTTGAAGTGGAAACCGTACTCCGGCTTGGTGTAACCGATCTCTTTGACAATCCGCCGCACCAGCCCGTTGATATCGCAAAAGCCTTTGGTAGTGATCTCGCCACCGACAACCAC
>Ga0209777_10001226_pt1 | contig 38336 bp, 34 predicted proteins | sample FrelakmetHBP12HB_FD_187147 | JGI IMG/M metagenome (GOLD analysis project Ga0209777, IMG submission 187147) | Freshwater lake sediment microbial communities from the University of Notre Dame, USA, for methane emissions studies -HBP12 HB (SPAdes)... | ecosystem: Environmental > Aquatic >...
GTGTGACCGAGCGAATGACGCTCGGGCGGGCCTTGATCTCAAGTTCTGACCGGCGGTCGTCATGAGTCGGCTGCCCGTCCGAGAGCGCAGCGCTGCCCATTGCATCGGTCTTGACCAGAAAGACGTTGAACGACGACTGCGCCGAGAAGGTGTAGCCCGCGACGACAAAGCCTGCGTCCGCGGTCTGCCGGACGCCGTAGCCCCACTCGTAGTAAGGCCCGCCGTAGGTTCGAGTCCAAAGCGTTTCACCGTCGGCATTGAGCCGGATGAGCAGGGCGTCGCCATTCCCGGGCCCGAACTCGCCGGTGACACCGGCAATGACAAAGTCGCCATTCGCGGTCGGCTGAACTGAGTTGGCACAGTCGCAGTAGTCGCGGCGGTAGAAGAAGGTCCAGAGCGTGTTCCCGGCGGCATCGGTTCGGATGACGCAGATGTCGCTCGTGGCCGGGTCGGCCCAGCCGGTGCTGCCGGCCACGATGTAACCTCCGTCCGAAGCCTGCTGCACCGAGCAGCCGCAGTCTTCCTGCGTGTCACCGCAGGTGCGGGTCCAGAGCGTGTCACCCGAGGCGTTGATCTTGATGAGATACACGTCCGCATCGCCGGCACCGAACGAGTTGGATTGCCCGGCCACGACATAGCCGCTGTCCCGGGTCAGTTGGACCGAGTTGCCTTCGTCGTCGCCTGGGCCGCCAAACGTGCGGGTCCAGAGCGTCTCGCCCGAGGCATCGGTCTTGACCATGTACACGTCACGGTTCCCGGCGCCGAACGACGCGGTTGTCCCGGCCACGATATAACCGCCGTCCGGGGTCGGCTGCACCGAGTGGCCAAACTCGGCGTTGAGGCCACCGTAGGTGCGGGTCCAGAGTGTCTCGCCGGCACTGTCGGTCTTGACCAGGTAGATGTCCGCCGCCCCGGCGCCGAACGAAGTCGTCCAGCCGGCTACGATGAAGCCGCCGTCCGGCGTCGCCTGAACCGAGAACGCCAGGTCCTCGGAGTCTCCGCCATAAGTGCGCGTCCAGAGCGTGTCACCCATCGAGTTGACCCGGATGAGATACACGTCGTTGTCACCCGGGCCGAACGAATTGGATTGCCCGGCGACGATGTAGCCGCTATCCGCAGTCAACGCCACGGCCAGCCCCCGGTCGTCGCCCGACCGGCCATAGGAGCGCTGCCACCTCAGTTGGCCGAATGCGGGTGCGGCGGCCACCAGCGCGAGCAGCAGAGCCGTTCTCATTCCTGTCACCCTCTTCCTTCGGCGATCATGGTTTCGTCTCTGGGCAGTAAACACGACTCATGTATTAATATACTCGCGGGTTGGTCGTCTTGGCCGTCGCCGCGGTTTGCCGCCGCTTCTCTCTCGTCATCGTTCCGCGTTCATCGCTCATCGTTCGTCAGCGCCTGGGGATAGCCATGAACTGCAAGCCGACGGTCGCAGTTGCTGAGGCTTGAAAGCTGGTCAGTGAATTCCTATGATTGAGTCATGAAAACAGCAGGTTCGATTGTTCGAGCAGTGCTGGCGTGCGTCGTCGTCGCCGGCGCAGCGGTCGCACTGCGCTGCGAAGCGGTTGCGAACGCGTCGATTGATTTGTTCTTCCATAATTCGACCAGCCAGGCCACTACCTTCCTCTGGCAACGGGGTTCGAATGAGGGATGGCATCAGCCGGTCGTCGTGGAACAGAACCAGCAGGCTGAGGTCAATACCTCTGAAGTCGGTGGCAGTCCGACAACCTGGTTCTCGCTGGATGTCATGGTTGGCCAGGATACAGTCGAGCGCACATATCTTACGACCATCGACTGGTCCAAGAACGGCGGCGTCAACCTCTACTGGAGCGACACCGGGCTGACCTATTCGGCGATTCCGAGGTGAAGGAAAGGCCGACAGCGTCTTGGGAAGATGAAGTGACGGGAAACGGGCGGGGATGGGACAACGTCCCACATCCGTCCAGGAGGAGAGCGATGAAGACGATAGTCGTATGGACTCTGTTGGTAGTCATCGTGGCCCTGGGCGCAGGCTGGTATCTCACCGGGAATAAGCGTATTACCCAGGTCGCGTTGGCTCGTGTGCGCGAATTGGAAAGCGAGCAGAATGGAGCGGACTCCGCGGCGCTTCGGTCCCTGCTGGTGGACACGCCGCAGGAAAAGGTAAAGGACGAACTGATGAAAAGAGTCGCCGCGCTGCGGGACAGTGCGGATGTTCTGCGCGACGACATTCAGATGACTTACGATAGCGTCACGCCGGCACAGGAACATGAGATAGACCATATTCGGCGGCACGCCACGGAACTCGAGAGTCTTGCCGGCCGCAGCACGGACAAGGCCCTTCCGGACCAGGGGCGGCTGGAACTCTACCGGCGGGTTGTCATGACCTATGGTGCCGGAAGCTTCGTTACCCGCCAGATGCGAAGAGAGATCGGACTGCCGAGACGACAGAAGTGAGGCCGTGCCTCTGAGGGCGAGGGACATGGCCAAGCAGATAGCAGGCAACCGACGGTAGACGGCAGTCATTAGACGCCCCTTTGCCTTCGCCCTCCGCGGCTGACTCCCGGGCGTGCGCAATCGGTGCAATCTGCGGATTCGACAAGGCCGACCGACAAGGCCGACCGACAGGGCCGACCAGCTTGACACGGCTCGGTTTTTCGCGTATATTCCGCCATACTCTTGGGAGTCTGCGGGCCGGGTCCCGGCCCGAACTCATCACGACATAATCATCGACAGATTTCAGAGAAGTTAGTGCGGAAATCCCTGGGACACCCCCTGGTTTCCGAAGCGGAAGCCGGGAGAGTCCCGGGTTTCCGATGAAAGACGAAGCCAAGTAAGAAGGAGAGAGACAAAAGATGGCGGACAACGAAGTCTATAATCCACCGGCCGAGCTGGTTGCCAACAGCAATATCAAGAAGTTCATGGACAAGCATGGGATTAAGTCCTATGACGAGCTTCTGAAGCGCGCCGAGAATCAGGAATGGTACTGGGGCGAAGTGGCGAAGGAACTCGAGTGGTTCAAGCCGTTCACCAAGGTGCTGGATGATTCCAAGGCGCCGTTCTTCAAGTGGTACGCGGACGGCAATATCAACATCACCTATAATTGCCTGGACCGGCACATGAAGACCGATGCCCGGAACAAGGTCGCCATCATCTACGAGCCCGAGCCGGAGACCGAGAAGGTCGAACGCTGGACCTATGAGATGCTCTACAAGGAGACCTGCCGGATTGCCAACGCGATGAAGAAGCTGGGCGTCAAGAAGGGCGACCGGGTCACCATCTGGATGCCGATGGTTCCTCAGTGCGTGATTGCGATGCTCGCCTGCGCCCGCATCGGCGCGATCCACTCCGTCGTCTTCTCCGGGTTCTCGACTGCTTCGCTGAAGGACCGGATTAACGATGCCGAGGCGGTGGCTCTGATTACTTCGGACGGCGCCTTTCGCCGGGGCAAGCTGGTCAGCCTGAAGCCGAACGGCGACCTTGCGGTGAAAGACTGCCCGAGCGTCAAGAACGTCATCGTGCTGAAGCGGGCGAATAACCCGGTCGAGATGACCCCTGGGCGCGACCACTGGTGGCACGAGTTGACCGCCAAGGAGAGCGACGAGTGCCCGTGCGAGCAGACCAACGCCGAAGACCCGCTGTATATGCTCTATACTTCGGGTACGACCGGCAAGCCCAAGGGTATCGTGCACGTGCACGGCGGTTACGCGGTCGGGACTTACTCGACCCTGAAGTTCGTGTTCGACATCAAGCCGAATGACGTCTACTGGTGCGCGGCCGACGTGGGCTGGGTGACCGGCCACAGCTATATCACGTATGCGCCGCTGATGAACGCGGCGACCCAGATACTGTACGAAGGAGCGCCCGACTTCCCGGCGCCGGACCGCTGGTGGAAGATCATCGCGCGCGAGAAGGTGACGATTCTCTACACTTCACCGACCGCCATCCGGATGTTCATGCGCTTCGGCGAAGACTTCCCGAAGAAGCACAACCTGTCTTCGCTGCGCCTGCTGGGTTCGGTCGGCGAGCCGATTAACCCTGAGGCGTGGCGCTGGTACCGGAAGAACATCGGGGCCGAAAAACTCCAGATTATGGACACCTGGTGGCAGACCGAAACCGGCACTTTCATGATTTCGCCGCTGCCGATTACGCCGCTGAAAGCCGGGAGCGCAACCCGCCCGCTGCCGGGCATCCTGGCCGACGTCGTGGACCAGGAAGGCAATCCGATTGAGCCGCTGAAAAACGGTTTCGCGGTGCTCTTGAAGCCGTGGCCGGCAATGCTCCGCACCCTGTACAAGGACCCGGAGCGGTATAAGTCGGCTTACTGGTCCCGGTTCCCGGGCAAGTACCTGACCGGCGATTCGTGCACCAAGGATGCGGACGGCTATTTCTGGTTCCGGGGCCGGGCCGATGAAGTGCTGAACGTTGCCGGACACCGGCTGGGCACCGCCGAGGTCGAGAGCGCGCTGGTCGCTCACCCGGCCGTGGCCGAGGCCGCAGTCATCGGCGTGCCGCACGAGATCAAAGGCGATGTGCCGAAAGCCTACGTGTCGCTGAAGGTCGGGTTCACCGCGTCCGACGCTCTGAAGAAAGAACTGAAGGACTGGGTGAGCAAGGAAATCGGGCCGATTGCCCGTCCTGAGGAAATCGAGTTCCGCGACAAGCTGCCCAAGACCCGCTCCGGCAAAATCATGCGCCGCCTGCTCAAGGCCCAGGCGCTGGGTAAGGACATCGGCGATATCTCGACGCTGGACGAATAAGAAGTACGGAAAGACCACCACAGAGGACACGGAGAACCACAGAGGGCACAGAGGGGAATCCGCCCCCATGTCTTCTCGGGACTCTCCGTGTCCTCTGTGCTGTTTCTCTGTGGCTCTGTGATAAGTTCATTCTGTAGTTGCGAGGAGGAACTGTGAGTAATGGAAAGTTGTACAGCCGCTGGCTGATTGTGCTCGGCGCAATCCTGGTGCAGCTCTGCCTGGGCGCAATCTATGCCTGGAGCGTGTTCCGAAAGCCGATTGAGGTGTGCTTCAAATGCTCGTCGACCCAGGCATCACTGCCCTTTTCAGTTGTGCTCGTGGTCTTCGCAATCGGCACGATACTCGGCGGCCGGCTGCAGGACCGGTATGGCCCGAAGCTCATCGCCATCATCGGCGGGGTTCTTCTCGGACTGGGCATGATTCTGGCCAGCTTCGCGTCGACCAGTCTGCCGTTGCTGATAGTCGCTTACGGCGTGATTTCCGGTATCGGCATCGGTTTCGCCTATTCCTGCCCGATTGCCGCAGGGGTGAAGTGGTTTCCGGACAAGCGCGGGCTGATTACCGGGCTTGCGGTCGCCGGGTTCGGCGCGGGCAGTTTCTTCTTCGCGCCGCTCGCGAGCGGCCTGATTGCCGGGACGCCCTACTCGCTGCTCGGCGCGAATCTGTTCAGCCTGCCCAGCGTGGGCGTGTTCAACACGTTCCGCATCCTGGGCATCGGCTATGTCGTGATTGTCATTATCGGCGCCCTGTTCCTGCGCAATCCGCCTCAGGGCTATTGCCCGGCGGGTTGGACTCCGCCGCAGGCCAAGGCCGGTGCGCCGGGCTGCGCCGTCGCGGACTACAATCCAGGGCAGATGCTCGGGACCTGGCAGTTCTGGGTCATCTGGCTGCTCTACTTCGCCGGGGCCGGCACCGGGCTGATGATTATCGGCCAGACCTCGCCGATTGCCCAGGACGTGGCCAAGTTCTCGGTCAAGACCGCGACCGTTGCGGTCGGGGTACTCGCCATTTTCAACTCGCTGGGTCGGATTCTATGGGGCCGGGTCTCGGACGCGCTGGGCCGGATTCGGACACTGTTCATCATCTACCTGTTGAACGGTCTGGCCGTGCTCGGGTACTTCCTGATTCCGACCGCGCCGTGGTATATGTGGATTGGCATCGCACTGGTCGGCGCGACCTTCGGCGGCTACCTCGCGATTTACCCGGCAATCAACGCCGACTTCTTCGGGACCAAGAACGCCGGCGTGAACTACGGGTTCGTGTTCATGGCCTACGGCATCGGGGGCTTGCTGAGCAATATCCTCGCGCCCAAGGTGAAGGAGCTGACCGGGAACTACAACCTGGCGTTCATTCTGGCCGGAGTGCTGTGCCTGATTGCCTGCGTGGTCATCAACTTCGTCAAGGCCCCAGCGCCGAAGACTTCGAGTTGAACCACAAAGGACAGAGAGAATCCGGAAGAATCCGAAGAACATGAACCACAGAGCGCACAGAGGGCACAGAGAATTCGGAAGAACCCGAAGATGGTGAACCACAGAGCGCACAGAGGGCACAGAGAATTCGGAGAAACCTGAAGACGGTGAACCTCAGAGAGCGCAGAGGACACGGAGAGCCGGAGAATGAGTGAATCTACCAAGGTCGAGCCCTTAACGGAAGAACTGAACCTTCTCTCTGAGGCAGTCATCGGCGCGGCGATTGAGGTTCACCGCGTTCTGGGCCCCGGATTTCTTGAGTCCGTGTACGAAGAGGCACTGGCGGTTGAATTGAAGCTGAGGTCGACTACTTTCGAACGTCAGGCAGCCATGCCGGTTGTCTACAAGGGGCAAATGATTGCCGATCAGCGGGTTGACCTGCTGGTCGGCGGCAGGTTGATTGTCGAACTGAAGGCGGTCGAGTCGCTGTTGCCGATTCATGAAGCGCAACTGATGTCGTACATGAAGGCGGCGCACATCCGACTCGGCCTGCTCATCAACTTCAACGTCGGGAAACTCGTAAACGGGATAAAGAGGATTGCAGTTTGAGAAAACCGCAGACAGTGAACACGGGCCCTGGGGATTCGGATTTCCTCTGTGACCTCTGTGTCCTCTGTGGTTCAATGATAGGAGGAGAATAATGAAAAAGCTATCACAGGCCGAGGTTGATGCCCTCATCGCCAAGGCCAAGAAACCCGGGCAGGAGGCCATGAAGCTCCACCCGTTCTACAAGGGCAAGATTCAAATCGTGCCCAAGTGCTGTATCCGCGACTTCAGTGACTTCGCCATCTGGTACACGCCGGGCGTGGCCGAACCGTGCAAGGATATCCAGGCCCATCCTGAGAAGTCCTGGGTGCACACGAACCGCGCGAACACGGTCTGCGTGCTCACCGACGGCACGCGCGTGCTGGGTCTGGGGGACATCGGGCCCGAAGCCTCGATGCCGGTGATGGAGGGCAAAGGGTTGCTCTTCAAGTACCTGGGCGGCGTGGACGCGGTGCCGATCGCGCTCGCGACCAAGGACCCGGACAAGTTCATTGAAGCCGCGCATATGCTCGCGCCGAGCTTCGGCGGGTACAACCTCGAAGACATCGAGCAGCCGAAGTGCTTCTACATTCTGGAGAAGCTGCGGAAAGAGTGCAAGATTCCGGTCTGGCACGATGACCAGCAGGGCACTGCGGCGGTCACCGTCGCGGGCATGATCAATGCGCTCAAGCTCAAGGGCATTGACCGGAAGAAGGCGCGCATTGCCTGCATCGGGGCCGGCGCGGCTGGCATCTCCACCTTGCGCGTGCTGGTCAACTGGGGCGTGGACCCGGCCAACGTCGTGATGACCGACGTCTACGGCATCGTGCACAAGAATCGTCCCGAGTTTGAGAAGCACTTCGCCTTCACCAAGGACGTGGTTGGCCGGACCAATCCTGGCGGGCGTAAGACGGACAAGGTCGAGGACGCGATTCCGAAGACGCTGGAAGGCATGGATGCCCTGATTGCATATTCCAAACCCGGACCCGGCACAATCAAGCCGGAGTGGATTCAGCGCATGAACAAGGACCCGATTGTTTTTGTCTGCGCCAACCCGATTCCGGAAATCTGGCCGTGGGAAGCCAAAGAGGCGGGCGCGCTGATTGTCGCGACAGGGCGAAGCGACTTCCCGAACCAGGTGAACAACTCGCTCGGGTTCCCGGCGATATTCCGGGGTACGCTGGACGTGAACGCCAGCACAATCACCGACGAGATGTGCATCGCGGCGGCCGAGGAACTGGCCAAGGTCGCAGAGGACCGGGGCCTGTCCGAAGAGAAACTCATCCCGACCATGGACGACTGGGAAGTATTCCCCCGCGAGGCGGTTGCGGTCGGCATGAAGGCCATCGAGCAGGGCGTGGCCCGCGTGAAGATGACCAAAGAGGAACTGCGCGCCAAGTCCGAGAGAATCATCACTCAGGCGCGCGAACTTTCGCAGTCGCTGATGAAAGGCGGGTTCATACCGCTGCCGTAGCCTGCGACGGAAGACTGAATGAAGCCGGGGCTGATGGTCAGCCCCGGCTTTGTCTTGGCCCACCGGACCGACGACCGCCTCGTTACAAAGAGGCGGCCTCTTTTTTGCGCAACAAAAAGCGCTTGCATCGTGTCTATTAGTATATGAGGTTGGAATGTCGTTCTTGCCACTGCTATGCCACAAGTCACAACTGCGGTCCGTCGGTCTCGGTACGACCAGCACCCAACCAGGGTGTTGGCGGGGCGGAGGCGGTACGCCGGTTAAGAAAATCCTATTAGTGAGAGGCCCGCCCAAGAGATGGTATTGGCCTCGAAGGAGCAGAAATGAAATTTGCAGAACATGTCAAGAAGGGCACCAACATGCTTAACGCACGCCAATGTGTGATGTTGACGCCCCGACGAAGCGCGCCACTAGACAATACGGCCACGCACTGCGGTATTGGCCATGACGCGACGGACGAGGCAGGCCTGAACAGTCAGGTTTGCGAAAGGAGTAGTGAGATGAATTCAGAGGAGGCAAGCGAGCTTAAGGAGGCAAGGAGCGTCCTTGAGGAGAGAGCGAAGAAATGGACAAGAGCTCTCAGGGATAATGTCATGGCCAGAGACAAATTCAGTCTGCTTGGCAGGACGATTGTCGTCGGGCTAAGGCCCCAAGAAATAGCGCTGGTCAACGAGTCCGTTCTCAATAGACAGGTTCTCGATTTCGCCGAAAGGGTCGCTCAGGTGCTGGCGGGCATGAAGGGCGCTTTCCCGCCCGACCCAATCTCAGTGGAACCCGAGCCAAACCGAAGGCCAAGATGTTTCAGCAAGGGGGCCTACATACTGTCTCCGGGCGTCCCTGAACCGCCGGATGATGATAGCTGATGTTCTGCTAGGGAAGTCGGCGCGAGGCTGGCGCACCATCCTCGGACAAATGGCGATCACCTTTCTTTAGGCGCGGACGGACAGGATGTCGGAGCGAGGAAATCAGGATTGGTGAAGGAGAAGTGAGATGAAGAGACGGGAAACGGGTGGGAGCAAGGGCGTCCCTGATTCCTCCGAAACGGCACGAGACGTGATGGCACGACTGCACGGGGCAAGAGCGGTTAAAGCGCCGAAGCGCGGCCACGAGAATGAGATTCGAGAACTCGGCATACGCAGCGTAATGAAGCGCCTTGTGGAGGACTTTGGCTGTACGAGTCCTAGCCGAAGTGGGGCTGACCGTGAGATTCTGAAGAGCAGAAGTAGTGACGGCAGGGCGCTCATCGTAATCGTAGACGTGGTCGAGCATCCCACGCCGCACAGCATCATCTGTGATCTCACAGTACGTGCCTACCAACACGAAGCTGAGAGGCTAAATGGTGAATTGCAGATCGCCCAAGTCACCGTTCTTCCGCAACATAGTTGCACGTGCCTCGTTGAGCTTCTTACGCTGTCTGAATACCAGCGTTTCGTGAAGGATAGTATGCTCTGACTTGAGCATGGGAACGGCACGTTCTTCATCCAGAATGGAAGTCGCCAGGTCAGGGCGAAACACGAAGGAAAAGCGAGACGGAGAGAAAGAAAACAGAGTGCAAACGGGAGCGTCGCGGACCGCCCCCGTTTGCCTTATCTCAACAGCAAGATCTTTCGGTTTACGTTGGCGGTGCCGTCGGTCAGACGAACGACGTAGATACCGACCGGGAGCCTGCGGCCCAGGCCGTCCGTCCCATCCCAAGTCAGGGAGCAAGAGGGCGAAGGAGCAAGAGAGCGCGTCGGGCTCAAGTCGCGCACGAGTGCGCCATTCACATCGTAAACCCGCAGTTCGGGTCGCAGGCCGATGACGGTAAGCCGTAGGCAGACCTGCTCGCTGAACGGATTCGGATATGTCCCCAGCGTTAGGCGATGCTTGACTAATGGCGCGCGCCCTTGCATCCCGACGAGTGCGGAATCCTGGATTACTGAAACAGTGTTATACTCGTAGTTGGCGACGTAGATGCGGTCTCGGGCCGGATTGCAAGTCATCGCGCATGGACTGTTCCCGACCCATATGTCCTTGACTACCGAGTTTGACGCACCGTCAATCACGGTCACATCGTTGCTGCCACAGTTTGCGCAGTATACCTTGTCATCCTGCGCGTTGTAGCATAGAGCAACAAGAGAGGTTCCGGTCGTCACAGTAGTAATCGCTTGGTTCGATGCGCCGTCAATCACGGTCACGTTGCCGCTCTTGAAGTTGGCGCAATAGACCTTGTTGTTCTGCGCGTTGTAGCACAGAGCCTCGGGGTCGGAATCGGCCTCCACAGTGGTGACGACCTGATTCGACGCGCCGTTAATGACGGTTACGCTGGCGCTCCAGATGTTCGCGCAGTAGACTCTGTCGTCCCGCAAATTGTAACACAGAGCCTCGGGACCGGAATCGGCCATCACAGTGGCGATGACAGTATCTGATGCGCCGTCAATCACGGTCACGTTGTTGCTTTGCCAGTTTGCGCAATAGACCTTGTTGTCTTGCGGGTTGTAGCAGAGAGCTTGAGGTCCAAGACCTGCGGTCACAGTAGTAATCACCTGATTCGACGCGCCGTCAATCACAGTCACGTTGTTGCTCCAATGGTTTGCGCAATAGACTTTGTTTTCCTGCGGGTTGTAGCAAAGAGCATCGGGCCAGGAATCGGCCACTACAGTCGCCACGACGTGATTTGACGCGCCGTTAATGACGGTTACGCTGTCCCTGTTCACGTGCGAGCAATAGACCTTGTTGTCCTGCGGATTGCAGCAGAGAGCGTAAGGAGAGGTTCCGACCGCCAAGAAGGTGATGACAGTATCTGATGCGCCGTCAATCACGGTTACGCTGTCGCTAAGGCCGTTCGCGCAATAGATTTTGTCGCTCACGGAATCGTAGACCAGCGCCCGCGGACCGCTCCCCACGTCGAACGTCGTGTCCAGCCATTGCGCGTGGGCCGCGCCGGCCAGCAGGCCAGCCAAAACTATCGCTGCTATCAGGAACTTGCTCATGCTTCCTCCTTGCTTCTGAAGGAATCGCCGCAAGGCAGAACTCTTGAGTTCACGCTATCCTCACGGAATTGTAGCGTCGGCAGGGTCGGTGTCAAGGAGAGGCGCAGAATCGCTACGCTTGCAGAATCGCTGCGTTCGCAGAATCGTTTCACTCGCAGGACCGCCAGAAGGAAGTACCTAAACCCTAAGCTCGAAATCCGAACAAAGTCCGAAATCCTAAATCCGAAACCCGAAACTGACTCTCGATTCCCTCTGTGTTCTCTGTGCGCTCTGTGGTAGATTTCCGATTTCCGAATCTACGGAATCTGCGGATGAATCAGGAATCCGGAGTTTCTACCACAACGACACGACGGCCACAACGGCTCAAGGCAAATTCCGAAGTGCGAATACCGAAATCCGAGACTTGAGAGGACTTCGCACGAGGACGGAATCGGTGAAATCGGTGGATTGGATCCAGTGAACACCCCAGAGCCCGGTGGAGAGCCCACTGAAGAGTCCGGTAGAGAGCCTACCGGAGAGTCCGGTAGAGAGCCTACCGGAGAGCCCGGTAGAGAGCCCCCTGGAGAGCCCGGTGCAGAGTCCCCTGGAGAGTCCCCTGGAGAGTCCGGTAGAGAGCCTACCGGAGAGTCCGGTAGAGAGTCCGGTGGATAGCCTACCGGAGAGCTGGGTAGAGAGCCCAGTGGAGAGTCCACTGGAGAGCCCAGGGGAGAGCCCACTGGAGCACCCCCTTTGGAGAGGTCTCGATTGGTAAGTTGCTCAGTCAGGCAGCTTAGGTTGAAAACCCTTGATCTTGAGCTTGGATGCATGTGTACTCGAAATGTTAAGTATACTTAACATCAATGGGCACTGGAATTGCATGACAGGGGGTTCGCCCTGAGGGCGGAAGACCCGGCGCTATCCGCGCCTCTTCTCCTGTCACCCCGTTGGGGAAGAAGCGGGATGTCCAGATGGCACTCGACCGGGTAGAGCAGGCTGGACGCGAGGCAAGGCTGGTTCCTGAGGCGGTCCACAAGATGCGCGAGATTGTGTTTGAGCGGTTGATGGCGATGACGCCGCGAGGCGGAAATACCTAAGCACTAAACCCGAAACTCGAAACAAATCTGAAACTCGAAATCCGAAACAAGCCGCGATTCGGGACTACGCAATCTGTGTAATCTGCGAAATCTGCGGATGAATCAGGAATCCGGAGTTTCCACCACGACGACACCACGAACACGACATTCGGCCCGGGCAAGAGTCGCGGCTGGGAAGCCGCTCCCACTTGTCTTCAGGTTTTTCCTCTGTGTCCTCTGTGGTTCAAGAAGAAGGGATGGAGGGATTAAGAGATTGAAGGATGGAGTCTTTTCCGACTTCTCTCGGTGTTCTCCGTGCCTTCTCTGTGTCCTCTGTGGTAGTCTGTTTCGGAAAGCGGATTCGGGCGCTTGAACTTGACAATCGGGTTTTTTGGGCTATGCTAAGCGCGTGGCTCTGAACGCATTTCTTAAGGGTATTTCCGACCGATTCACCAATGACGTGGCGATTGACCTCGGCACCTCCACGACGCTGATCTACGTGAAGGGCAAGGGCATCATGCTGCGCGAGCCCTCGATTGTCGCGACCGATGACAAGAATCACGTAGTGATTGCGGTCGGTAACGAAGCCAAGAAGATGATGGGCCGGACTCCGGAAGGTCTGCGCGCGTCGCGGCCGATGAAGGACGGGGTCATCACCGACTTCGGTACGGTCGAGCTGATGCTCAAGTCGTTCATCGCCACGGTCCAGAAGAACCGATTCCTGATTCGGCCCAGGGTGATTGTCTGCGTGCCGTCGGGCATCACTGAAGTCGAGAAGCGCGCGGTGCGCGACTCGGTGGACGCGACCGGCGCGCGGGAGATATTTCTGTGTTCTGAGCCGATTGCCGCGGCTATCGGCGTCGGCCTGCCGGTCGAAGCGCCGCTCGGGAACATGATTATTGACATCGGCGGCGGCACGACCGAGATTGCGGTGGTGGCGCTTTCCGGAATTGTCTGCGCGAATTCCATCCGGGTCGCCGGCGACGAGATGGATGAGGCGATTGTCGTGTACGTGAAGAAGAACTACAACCTGGTCATCGGCGAACAGACTGCCGAGAACGTCAAAATCAAGATTGGCTCAGCTTATTCCAGCGGCAAGGATGAGACGATGGAGGTCAAGGGCCAGGACCTGGTTTCCGGGATTCCCAAGACGGTTCGCATCACGTCGGCCAAGGTCCGGGAAGCGCTGGCCGAACCGGTGGCGCTGATTATTGATGCGGTGCGGCTGGCGCTGGAAAAGACCCCGCCCGAGCTCGCGGCCGACATCGTTGACCGGGGAATCTACATGGCGGGCGGCGGTTCGTTGCTCAAGGGGCTGGACCTGCTCATCAGCGAGGAGACCAACCTGCCGGTCTACGTCGCCGAGAACGCCCAGGAATGCGTGGTGCTCGGGGCCGGGAAGATCCTCGAGAACATCGAAGCCAACGGAAAACTGGTCACCAAAGTCAAGTAGCGCGCCGGGCCGCGCGTCGAGCCTGACGTGAGGGAAGACAATCCGCAGAGTAAGATTTCCATGCCAACCGGCCAAAGGGAGAATCCGCAGATTACGCAGACTACGCAGATTCCGGATTCGGATGCAACCACAGATGAACACAGATTAACACAGACCCGGAACCGAACCGCAGAAGTGAGCACACAACCGCAGATTCCGGACAAGAACGACCCCAGGACCCACGCGATAATCGGTGCGGCGCTGGAGGTGCACTGCCGGCTTGGCTGCGGCTTCCTCGAAGCTGTGTATCAGGAAGCGATGGCGATCGAGATGACGCTGCGAGGCGTCCCTTTTGAGCGAGAGGTCGAGCTTCCGGTCAGCTACCGGGGTCAGAAGCTGGTCGTCACGTACCGAGCAGATTTCATCTGTTTCGGTTCGGTAGTTGTCGAATTGAAGGCCTTAGGCAGGCTGAGCGGCACCGAAGAGTCGCAGTTAATCAACTATCTGAAGGCTTCGGAACATGAAGTTGGGCTGATGCTCAACTTCGGGACCCGGTCGCTCGAACAACGCCGAAAGGTTTGTTCGCGGCGACTTCATTCTGCGGAATCTGCGAAATCTGCGGATGAAAATGAAGATGAGAGCTAAAGGCACCATCTGGCACGACCAGCTATTCTTCATCCTGCTGGCGGTGTCGGTGGCCTGCTTCGGTCTGACCCGGTTCATGCAGGTGCGCATCTTTGCCCTGCCGGCCACGGTCCTGCTCGCGCCGAGGGCGGCAATCGGCGAACTGTTCACGACCATGTCCGCTCTGAAACGCGATAACGCGCGACTGAGCGAACTCGCGGTACGCCAGGAGCTGGATAACGGATTCTGGCGCGACCAGGCGCAGGCCTCAGCCCACGACTCGCTCTCGGCGCGTTACCGGTTCCAGAAGGCTGCGGTTGTCGGCCGGGACCCGCAGACCCTGGTGCGCACGCTGATTGTGGACAAGGGACTGTTGAGCGGCGTGCGCGTCAACATGGCGGCCATCACGGATGCCGGCGTGGCAGGCAAGGTAATTGAAGCCGGGGCCAATCTCTCTTATGTGGCGACGGTGCTGAACCCGCGGTTCAAGGTCGCGGCGATGAACCTGCGAAGCCGCGTTGCCGGGGTGGTCGGGTTTCGCGAGGGAAACCTGCTGACCATGGACTATGTCCTGCCTGAGATGGACATGGCCCGGGGCGACACGATTATTACGAGTGGGACCGGCGGGGTCTTCCCGAAAGGGCTGAGGATTGGTGTCATCGAGCGCGTGGACAGCGCGGCCCGGGGGATGTTCCGACGGGTGGACGTGAAACCGGCCGTGAACATCGCGGCCCTGGAGCGAGTTTTCCTGATTGAGGCCAAAGACTGGGACGCAGTCCAGCGCTCTCGCGACGAGGTCCGCGAACAGCCCGCCCCGCGCGGGCAACCGGAGTTGAAGCAACTTCCCGAATCCTCGCAGTTGGAGCGAACCGGCGTGACCGGCAGGGGCAACGAGTGAAGCGCTTCCTGGTCATCCTGCTCGCCTACCTGCTCGCGATTCTGCAGCTCGGGATGCGGGCGTATTTTCCTGACCTGCTGTTGCTGCTGGTAGTGACGGTGGCGGTGTTCGAGGAGCGGGACTTCGCGATTGTCATCGGGTTCCTGGCCGGGTTGTTTCTGGACCTGGGCAATCCCGGACTGCTCGGGGCCAACATGTTCATCTATCTGGTCATCGGCTATGGCGTGATTCTGGCCCGGCGGGTAGTCTATGAGAAGATCAGCTACGCAGTCGCGCTGTGCGGCGCGGCGCTGGTCGTGAAATACGCGCTGCGTTACGCGCTCACTCAGTCGTTGCCCGCGGGCTGGGAGTTGCTGGTCGCCTGCGGGTTGACGCTGCTCCTGCTCTGGCCGGTACACACCCTGATAAAGGTGCTGTTCGGATACCGATGGAAAGTCGCCTGAGAATCGCGCTGGGCGCGATTCTCGTACTCTTCCTTGTCGTCGGGCTGCGATTGTTCCAGCTCCAGGTCGTGCAGGGCGCGCGGTACTACCGGCTCGCCGAGCAGAATCACATCCGCCGGCTGGTCACGCCGGCGCCAAGGGGCAAAATCCTGGACCGCAACGGCGAACTGCTGGCCGACTCGCGGCCTTCGTTCTCGATTTCGCTGGTCCCGGCCGAGAGCGACACCCAGACCGTGCAGCTTCTCGCACGGATTCTCGCGCTACCGGACACGGCAATCTGGAACCGGCTGGGCGACGCCGAATCCGGACTCACTCCAGTCCGCCTGCGCCGGGATGCCGACCTTGCGCTGGTCTCGCAAGTCGAGGAGAATTCGTCTTCGATGCCGGGCGTCATTGTGAAGACCGAGCCGCGCCGGTACTATGCGTTCGGCGATGTATTTGCCCAGGTTCTCGGCTATGTCAATGAAATCACGCAGGATGGACTTGCCCGGGACACGACGTATCGTCCGGGCAACGCCATCGGAGTGGCGGGTCTGGAGGCCAGGTACGAGCCGCTGCTGCGCAGTCGTGACGGGTCAAAATACGCAATTGTGAATGCCTGGGGTAAGGAAGTCGGGATCCTGCCCGAGCGGGTCGAAGCGCAGCCGGTACCGGGTCAGGAACTGCATGTAACGCTGGATGCCGAACTGCAGAAGCGGGCGGCCAGGTTGATGGAGCCTTACTCCCGGGGCGTGGCGGTCGGGCTGAGCCTGAAGGACGGCGGCGTTTTGTGCATGCTCTCCAAGCCCGGGTTTGACCCGAATCTGCTTTCGGGTTCGATGAGCGGGGAAGACTGGCAGGCTCTGCTGGACGACAAGGCCACGCCGTTCGTGAACCGGGCAGTAATGAGCATCTACAACCCGGGTTCGTGCATGAAGCCGCTCACCGCGCTGGCCGCGATGAAGCTCGGGGTGCTGAACGAGCACTCGACTTTCCAACCCTGCACCGGCGTGTTCGACTACGGGCACCGGAAGTTCAAGTGCACCGAGGTTCACGGCCGGCTGGAACTGGAGCCGGCAATCATCAAGTCATGCAACATCTACTTCTACCAGGTGGGGCTGAAGACCGGCATCGAGGCGCTGGCCGCTAACATGAAGGACTACGGTTTCGGCGCGCCGACCGGGATTGACCTGCCGGCCGAGCGCAACGGGATTGTGCCCGGTCGGGACTGGCTGGACAAGCGCTATGGCGCGAACAACTGGTCCATCGGGATTGTGCTCAACCTGGCCATCGGCCAGGGCGAGGTGCAGGCCACGCCTTTGCAGCTCGCGCAGTTCTACGCCATGCTGGCCGGGGATGGCAACTACTATGTGCCGCACCTGCTGGACTTCACCAAAGACAGCGACGGCCGGATTGAGCGCTACACGCCGGTAAAGCGCCAGGTCGCATTCGACCCGCGGCAGTTGCGAATCATCCGCGAGGCGCTGGTCGGCGTGGTGCGTGAAGGCACCGGAGCCGGGGCCCAGGTGCCGGGCATTACCATTGGCGGAAAGACCGGCACGGCCGAGCATACGGGCGGCGAGGACCATGCGTGGTTCGTCTGCTATGCGGGCAAACCAACACCTGAGGTTGTATTCTGCGTGCTGGTCGAGAACGGCGGCAAGGGCGGCATGATCGCGGCACCGATAGCGCGCGAGCTGATTAAGCAGTACTACGGCATCACGGACGAAGTCCCGGTTCAAGACACTCTCGCGGCTAGTGACAGCCGGGCCGTGCCGAAACCCAAGTAGAAGACCACGAAGCCGAAGACAAAGGCGAAATCGAAGACCGGGAAGCGAAAGTCCGGATGAATCCCCTGACCCCTGTTACCGGACTCCTGACCCCGGTTTCAGGCCCGCCGAAGCTGGCGACGGTGAGCCGGCCCACGCACTGGGACTGGCACATTGTCGCCCCGACTGCGCTGCTGACCCTGTTCGGGCTTGTGATGATTTACTCGACCGGTGGCAAAACCTATTTCCTGCGTGAGCTCATCTGGGTGCCGATTGCGTTCGCGCTGCTGATTGCCTGCTACCGGATACCGCGCCGGTTGCTCTACACGTTTTCGTATCCGGTACTGGCCTTCGCAATTCTCCTGCTGATCGCAGTTCTGTTTCTTGGTCACGGTCCGGCCCGGCGCTGGTTCGACCTGGGTCCGGCGAACTTCCAGCCGTCCGAGCTGGCCAAGATTGCCTGCGTGCTGGCGCTCGCGCACTACCTTTCCGAGAAGAAGCAGCTTGCGTTCTCAGTCAAGGAACTCCTCGTGCCGCTGCTGGTCGCGCTGGTTCCATTCCTGCTCGTGCTGGTCGAGCCGGACCTCGGGTCTTCGGTTGTGTTCGTGGTAATCCTCGGGGCCATGCTCTACTGGCATGGCCTGTCGCTGTTTCATATCTTCCTGCTCTTCTCGCCGGTCTTCAGCCTGTTCTGCTCGCTGCACCTGGTGTCGTGGATTATCTACTTCGTCCTGATGGGTGCGCTGCTGATATGGCAGGGCAAGACGTGGGAGGCGGTCTACGGGTTCACGGTGAATATCATGGTCGGGCTGCTGACGCCGGTGGTCACCAACCACATGCACGACTACCAGAAGGCGCGGGTGACGACGTTCCTGATGCCGTGGCTCGACCCCAAGGGCATGGGCTGGAATGTGATTCAGTCGCTCATCGCAGTCGGGTCAGGACGGCTGTTCGGCAAAGGATTGCTCGCCGGAACCCAGAAGCGGCTGAGTTTTCTGCCCAACCGCCATACCGACTTCATCTTCTCCTGCGTCGGCGAAGAACTGGGGTTCGTCGGCTCGATTTTCGTCCTGGTGCTGATGGCCTATCTCTGCTATCGGTTCCTGCTGGTCGCGTTCCGTTCCCGGGACAACTTCGGGACGATGATGGCGTTCGGGCTGGTGACCGTTTTTGCATATCACGCACTGGTGAACACGGGTATGGTGCTCGGGCTCGCGCCGATAACCGGCATCGCGCTCCCGTTCCTGACCTACGGCGGTTCGCCCCTGTTGCTGAACTTCGCGATTGTCGGGCTGATGCTGAATGTCGAATTCCGGGCAGAATGAACATATCCGCAGATTACGCAGATTGCGCAGATGAACCGAGACACGGCGAGAGAAGGATGAACCATGACCGAAAGAGGAGGCGCGTTGATTCATTTGAGCTTGGGACTTGCTTTGGCCTTAGTACTTTGGACTTTGGACTTGTCCGTAATCCGCAGTCTGTATTTTGAAATCCCCAATGGTCAATCTCAAGTCTCTTGACCTTGCTGCCCTTGAGGCTTTCGTCGCCGGTCTCGGCTGGGAGCCGTATCGCGCAAAGCAGTTGTTCACATGGATTTGGCAGAAGGGCGTGAGCGATATTGACGTCATGACGAATCTGGCCAAGGCCAAACGGGACGAATTGAAAAGCAAGGCGTACATCAGCACGCTCAAACTCGCACGCCGATTGTCCTCAAAGGATGGCACGACGAAGTTCCAGTTCGAGATGGAGGACGGGCTGGGAATTGAATCCGTCTTCATTCCGGACGCGGCGCGACGCACGGTGTGCGTCTCGAGCCAGGTCGGGTGCCCCCTGGGCTGCGATATCTGCTACACCGGCCAGCTCGGATTCAAGCGCAATCTCAAGTTCCATGAGATTGCGGACCAGGTCCTGCAGGTCGCGTTACTGGTGTCGGACGAACATCCACCGATTACACCGATTTCGCCGATTCCGAATAAGGGTCGGAGTCGGGCGGCAGCCAGGTCTCTGGCGCAGTCCGCAGTCCGCACTTCGCACTCCGCAGTTCAGAGTCCTCAGTCCGCAGTCACCAACGTGGTCATGATGGGCATGGGCGAACCGATGCTGAACCTGGATGAGGTTCTGAAGGCAGGGGAGATGCTCAACTCGGACCTCGGACTGAGAATCGGGGCCCGGCACATCACCATCTCGACCGCAGGAATTCCGCAGGGCATTCGCAAACTGGCCGATTATCCGAAGCAGTTCAAGCTCGCGGTGTCGCTCAATGCCGCGGACGACAAGACCCGGAGCAAACTGATGCCGGTGAACCGCAAGTACGGGCTGGACATGCTGGGCGAGGCAATCCAGTATTACGTCAAGAAGACGCACAAGCGGGTGACGTTCGAATACGTGCTGGTCCATGGCATCAACGACCGGCCTGAGGATGCCCAGAAGCTGATGCGGATGCTCAAGTACATACCGTGCAAGATAAACCTGATTCCGTTCAACAGTTGTCCGAATCGGGACTACGCCGCGCCATCGCTTGAGCAGGTCGAGGCGTTCGCACAAGTCCTGTATCCGCACCTGCCCGCTGTCACCATCCGCCGCAGTCGGGGCTCGGAAATCCGCGCGGCATGCGGCCAGCTTGCAGGCAGAGAGGACTCCAGGGTTCAGGGATTCAAGGATTCGAGGGGAAGCCCTTGATTCCTGGATTCCCGGGTTCCCGACTTCGGCGAAAGAGCTTGAATGCCGGCCCCTGTCGGGATAGACTTTCTGGTGAACCTTTGCACTGTAAGGAGGGTTTGAATGAAGCTATTTCGGCGGGCGAAGCATTTCTTTGCCCACAATTTCGTCTGGTTGGGTATCTGTTCGACAGCATGGCTCGTATTCCGCTCAGGCACGAAGCCATCGCGGTTGCGCTATCCCTGTCAGCGGGTCGCAATGAGCACGAGTTCGCTGTTCCTGGGTACATTTGCTCTGCCGGGCCTGTCGCGCGGTCTCAAGCGGGTCTGGCCCGGGATGCCGAGCTTCCGTTTGCGGCACAGTTGGCTCGCCATCCCCACGGTCCTGATGGTTGCGCTCGCGGCCGGCGTGTTCGTGCACGGGTTGCGCGTCAACCGCCGTGTGCTGCCCCTGCAAACCCCGCCCGCGGTGAGTTCGGTCCTGCCCGTGTGGCACAGCGACCTGCCTGACCCGTCCCACATCTTCGTCATTGACAGCTTCCCGGTTCCGGACACGACCCGGCCTTATCATGAAGGACTGGATTCGCTGCTTTCGTTGCTGGCCGGCGGCGGCATCTATTTCTATAAGTCGAATCAGGCGCTGCCGTGGTGCGATTCGAACGGGATGATCGGCAAGAACGACGTGGTGCTCATCAAGGTGAACGCGGAATGGGACCAGCGCGGCCAGACCAACGGCGACCTGATCAAGGGCGTGGTCGCCCGGATTCTGGCGCACCCGGATACATTTACCGGCGAGGTCGAACTGGTCGAGAACGGCCAGTGGAACTGCTCGTTCCAGTACGCTCAGAACAACGCCGAGAATCAGTCCCAGACCATGAAGAGCATCATGGACGGATTTGCCGGGCAGGGCTATCACACCGGGGTGTATGACTGGACGCTCATCGGTTACGGCAGTCACAACCACTGGGTGAACGAGTACGACCAGGGCGATACCGTGTCCGGCTATGTCAAGGAAGACTCGAGCGGAATGACGTACGCGAAGTTCAAGAGCATCTTCGGTACCCGGATTTCGGTCCGCAGGGGCGTCTGGGACGGTGCGCAGTATGATTCGAGCCGGCTCAAGTTCCTGAACATGCCGGTGCTGAAGTCGCATTCGCTGATGGGGGTGAGCGCTTCGACCAAACACTACATCGGATTTCTGGACTACCATGACATCGGGAGCAGCGCGATGCACCAGCGGGCGATGACCCAGGGTCTGCTCGGAGTGAACTTCGGCAAGGCGCGGTTCCCGGACCTGAACATCATTGACGCGACCTGGGTGATGGCCGAGATCGACAGCGGACCGAACGCGCCGTACACCCTGGCTACTCGACAGGACATCCTGGTCGCGTCGAAGGACCCGATTGCCAACGACTACTATGCCGGAAAGTACGTGATCCGGCCGATAAGCTGGTGGTACGGGCACGCCTGGCTGCACAACTACGGCCGGATGGACCCGGACAATCTGAACACCGAGAACCCAGGCAGCGGGCACAGCTACTCGGTGGACTCCACGCCGTGCGGCGGCATGCCGTACAATGCCTTCCACCAGTTGCTGGTCTCGAATCGGGACAAGATGCTGGCCTACGGCAAGCACGTAACTATGGATTCACTCCAGATGACGGTCCACCTGTTCAGCTTCCGCAATCCGACCGGGGTCGGCGACCCGCACGGCCCGGTGTCGCCGGGCCATCTGACGGTTGATGCCATCCCGAATCCGAGTTCGGGTCCGACTCAAATCCGGTACTCGCTCAGCCGCTCCGGGCCGGTAGGAATCGCGGTATTCGACCAGGCCGGCCGGCTGGTTGTTCGTTTCCCGGACCGCAGTCAGACCGCCGGGCAATACACCGTGAGCTGGAACCGGCGCGATGCGACCGGAGCGCGAGTTGCCGCCGGGAGCTATTTCGTGAAGGTCGAGTCGGGAGAGCAAACGGGCACGGTCAGGATTGTGTTGACCGGCGATTGAGAAAGACCGCACCGGGTTACGCATGAACGAGACGACGACGCAGGTCAGCCCGGAACTGTACTACCTGATACCGAACGACGTGATGGATGACATGTCGCAGGACGTCTGGACTGAGGTCGTCAAGCTGCCGGTTGCGGGTCAGATGCGGTTTGTCGAGGAATTCCGGCGCAGGCGCAAGTCCAAGGGCGTTGCCTACGTGCTCTGTATTGTGCTCGGCCTGCACTACGGTTATCTCGGCAAGTGGACGACCCAGTTTCTGTACTGGGCGACCGGGGGCGGGGTTTTCGTTTGGATGTTCGCGGACCTGTTCCGCATGTCGAAGCTGGTTCACGACGCTAATGTAGAGATTGCCCGCACGGTGCTGGCGCTGATCAAGACCACAACCGACGCGATTCAGCGCGCACGGCAACCGCTCGGCAAGTAGCCCGGCCGGTTTCGCGTTCTCTGAGGTTGGCTTCGGATTCCGCTGGTCTCTCTGTGTTCCGGTGTTGATAGGCGGCCTAGTAGCGCCCGTGCTGTTTGAACAGCTCCAGCGCATACTCGTAGGTCTTCAGGTGAACGGTCCTGGGCATGCTGTGGTCGGAATGGAAGACAAAGGGAATTCGCTTCTCGCGGATTGCGGTCAGCTTGGGGATGATCTCGGCCTCCAGTTGCTTCGGGTCGTTGCTCTCGAATGCCCGGATGTCGAGGTTACCCATGAACGCAATCTTCCGGTTAATTGATTCCGACATAGTAACCACATGCTGCCCGGCCTTGGCTTCGAGCACTTCCAGACAGTCAATCCCGGATTGCTCGATGTAGGGGAGGAGCTGCGCGACTTTGCCGCAGGCGTGCATGATGACCGGTATGCCGTGGCTGTGAACGAAGCTGACCACGCGGGTGTGATAAGGGAGGATCAAGTCCCGGTACATCGCGGGCGAGACGAACGGGCCCTGGGTGTAGCCCATGTCCTCGAACAGCCACATGCCGTCCGGCAGGCCGACCTGCGTGAACAGCGCGTCGAGATGACGGATGATGCTCCCGGTGACGACGTCGCAGAAGTCCCGAATCCAGCTCGGGTTCAGGCACATGGCTTCAAGCATCACAATGTCGCCCATCGCCTTGCGCATGATTTCAAAGTGCAGCAGGTTCACCCAGACCGCGAATCGACCCGAGCCCATGACCTCGCGGTAGTTCGCGCGCTTCGTCTCGAGGTTCCCCAAGCGTTGGATGTCAAACGCAAGTAGAGGCTCGCGGTACTTCTCGCGCCAGACCGTCTCATTCGTCAGGTCGAATGAGACGTGTTCAGGCGTGCCGGGTTTGTTCTTCCAGTAGCGCATCCGCGCGCCCCAACCGTTTACCTCGGTGTAGGTGTCTGCGCCCTCGGCAATCCTGCGCCGGGCGTTAACAAAGGCTTCGGTGTTCAGGCCGTCCGGGTCAATGAACTGGAGGTCATAGTTGAAGTAGTCGTGAAGGTCGATGTCCTTGGGCAGGCCTTCCAGTTCCCATGCCGCCTGAGTGTCGTCCCAGAAATCCTCGAACAGGCCCATGCGTTCAGGACAGGACTTGTCCTTGACGATTGCCCGGATGACTTTTCGACCGTTCAAGATAGAGACCGATTCAGAAAGTCGAGCGCTCCCTGCGGGTCGGGCGAATAGGCGTCCGCGCCGATTTGTTCCGCGAACTTGCGGGTAATTGGCGCGCCGCCGACTACGAGCTTGACGTCGGGGAACCGGGATTTCAATTCCCGTGCGATGCTCTCCATGCTCGACATGGTCGTGGTGAGCAGCGTGCTCAGCCCGACGGCCATCGGGTGATGCTCCTCGATCGCCTGGGCAAAGCGTGAGGCCGGCACGTCTACGCCGAGGTCAATCACGTTCCAGCCGCCGCCTTCAAAGAACAGCGTGACGATGCGCTTGCCGATGTCGTGCAGGTCGCCGGCAACCGTGCCGATGACGATTGTCCCTTTCGCCTTGATTGCCCCTGAGCGCCGGAGCGGTTTCAGATGCTCGAACCCGGCGTTGAGCGCCCGGGCTGCCATCAGGACTTCAGGCAGAAATATCACGCCGTCCCGGAACCGGTCGCCCACGGTCTTCATGCCGGCAACCAGGCCCAGCGTCAGGACGTCGTTCGGTGGAATCCCGGCTTCCAGTGCTTCCCGGGTGAGTTCGTTGCAACCTTCCTGGCCCGCGAGTTCGGGCGGATAGGGCGAGTTGATATCGGTCCGGCCCTTGACTACCATCTCTGCTATCCGCTCAAGGAGCTGATTCATCCGGTCCTCAGCGCGAAAGTACGAGGCGACAGGAAGCCGTGCTTCCTGCGTGCCGAATGAAGGCGAGATACACTCCGGCCGGGACCTCGCGGCCCAGGTCATCCCGACCGTTCCAGCAGGTCGTGGTTGAGCCGCCGGTTCTCAGAACTGCGACCTTTCGACCCAGCACATCATCTATCACCAGGTCGGCGTACGGCGCGCACGGGTGGATGTAGGCTGTGTGCGCAAAGGGGTTCAGGGAAACGCGCAGGCAGGTAAACGGCCGCTCCTCAGGCCGAGTGCCTTCAGCAATGCCGGACACAGCCTGCCAGGCGAGTTGCTGATCGAGCAGCGCCTGCTGAGGCGTCAGCCCGCCGGTGAACGAGAGTCCAACCGGACTGGACCGGAACAGCTTGGCATAGAACACGCAGGCGGTCAGGTAGGAACCGTTGAGCGTGGGGTGGCTGTTGTCGCTCTGCCACAGGTCGGCGAGCGAATCCTGCAACCGGGCCAAGCGCCAGGCCATACCGGCCGGGACCAGCGTGGCCGACAACTCCTGGGCAATCATGGAGTAAGACGAGCGCAGCGAATCCTGCATCTCGAAGTAGTCGGCAAACGGCGGGCTGGAATCCCCGCCCCAGACCTGAATTCCGCCGTACTTGCGGCCCCAGGTCATGTAGAACGCGGTGCTCTCGCCGGCAGTGTGGATCAGCGAATCAAGGAACCGCGCAGCCGGGTACATCGCGTTGTGGCGCAAATACTGGATAGTCGGTATCTGACTCTGCTCCTGGAGTACGACGTAGTGGAACGTGCCGAGCCTGATTTTGGCCAACGATGTCGAGTCCTGGCTGTGCTGGGTTAGGGTGTAGCCGCCCGGAGTGTTCTCGTCCGTGACCACGGTCTTACCTGCGGACTGGGCCAGTCCGGCGAAAAGGCCGGGCAGGTCGTTGACATAGGTATAGCTGTTGCCCAGGAATAATACCCGCAGAGTGTCGGCCCGGGCCTGGATGCAGGCCGCCATCAGCAGAAGCGACAGCGCCGCCCGACGCGGTGGCGGGACGTGAGGGCACAACTTCATCGGTTCACTTCGTCTCCGGTAGTCTTCGTTGCAGAACGATACACGCCCGTGCGGCGCATGTCAACCTAGGCAGAATGTCTTCAGTGTTTCAGGCTGTCGCGCACCTGGGATTGCAGAGTCCGGATGCGCGGGTCATCCGGACGCAGCCGCGCAGCATCGTCGAGCAAAGGGGAGGCGAGCACGAAGTCTCGCTCCCCGAAGTAGATGCGGGCAAGATTGTAGAGCGCACCGGCATCATCCGGCCGCAGTTCGATTGCCGTCCGGAACTCGCGGATTGCCCCGGGCGTGTCGCCTTCGCCCCGCAGCAGAATGGCCAGATTGTTATGAGCCTGCGGGTAGTCGGGTTGAAGCCGGACCGCTTCCTGGAAATGGACCAGCGCGCTCTCGGGCTGGTTCGCGGCCTGCTCGATTGTGCCCAGGTTGTTGTGCGCCACGGCAAGGTCGGGCTCAAGTCGTAACGCGGCGCGATACTCGTTCGCAGCAAGGTCGTGGTTGCCGGCATGGTCATACACGGTCGCAAGATTGAAATGCCCGGCGACGTTGGACGGCGCCTCGGCAACCATCCGAGTGAAGAGTGTGGACTCGCTCTGCCAGTTGCAGTTACGATAGACCAGCACCGTTCCCAGCGCGAGACAGTAAACAAGCAATCCGATTACCGGGCCGGGAAACAGTCGCCGATTCCGGTCACTGGAAGCCGGGGGCAGGGCGAGCAGTAGCGCACCGATTCCAGGCAGGAAGCTGAGCCGGCCGGCCGGACCAAGAAACACTAGGCTCGCGAACGGCAGCAGGAAGAGCAGCAGCCAGGAATAGCCGATTCGGGCAATGGAACCGAGTCGCCGCCACAAGAGCAGGGGCAGACCGACCGCGAGTACGCCGAGCAGGGTGAAGAGCGAAAGGCCGTTGAGCAGGCTGGATTCGTAGAAGAGTCGCGGGACAAACGGAGCGAGCAACAGCCCGCAATTGAGACCGAAGCCATTCAAACTCAGCAGCAAGAGGCGGGCAATCGATTCCGGAGCTCGAAAGACCGCCAGTGTGTGCAGCGCCGAAGTCCGTGCCGCGACGTAGAGCGCCGCGACCACGAAGAACCCGATTACCGTTCCGGTCACGAGCCGGGTCCTGGTTCGCGTGAGAAACAGCCAGAGGAGCGCAACTATCGGAAACAGAAGCGCTGCCTCCTTCGCGAAGCAGGCCAGGGCGAAGGCAAGGAGTGCGAGGACAGACCAGAGCAAAGGGGAACTGCGAACTGCGAAGTGCAAAGCGCGAACTGAGGGTTGCGGATTCCGAGCCTTGGTCTGCGGTTGGCGGTTGGCGGTTGGCGAGTGACTGAGTAGGCGGGCAAGGGCATAGGCGCTCACGACTATCCACAGACTCATCAACAGGTCGGTGCGTCCGGATACGTAGCTCACGACCTCGCTGTGCAGGGGATGGACTGCGAAGAACAGCCCGCCGAACAGCGCAGCCAGGCGCGAATGCAGCAGCCGGGCAAGCAACAGCATCAGAAGCGCGGTTAACAGGCTGAACATCAATATGTTATGCAGATGGAAGACCACCGGCTTACCGCCGCCGGCGTGGTAGTCGAGCCAGAGCGTGAAGTTGGTGAGTGGCCGGTAGTAGGGGTCCTGGCCTAGGGATGTTGTCGGACCGCCAGCCCAGAAGCTCTTGCCGAAATAGGCGAACGGGTTGCTACTGCGAATCAGCGAGTTGTTGGTGATGATGTCGGTGTCGTCCCAAACGAGAGGGTAATGGAGAGTTGGCAGGTAGAGCAGGCCGGCGAGAAGAGCGACGGCGAGGACGAAGAGAGGGAAACGACGGGCAGTCATGAGGAAACGAAGTCAGAAGTCAGAATGCAGAAGCTAGAAGTCAGAACTAGCGGCATTTGGATTTGGCAGTGAGGACAGATTTGACTACAATGCGGGTCAGCTCATCCGCTTCCTTGCGCATTGACTCTAGCTCCTTGCCCGGCAGGACTTGTGCTTCGCCAGCCAACTGCAGCCAGTAGCCGGCTTCGCGAAGTTCCTTGAGCACTAGTTGTGGTTTGTGAACGAAGTCAGCCCGGCTCTCGGCTCCGCGTGCTTCCTGGTAGTTAGCCCCACACGACGCGCTGGCACGCATCAATTGACCCGCGATGTATCTGCCCGCGACGGTCCGAGCAAGCCGGGCAGTGAGTTTGACATTGCCGACCGCGAACTCAAGCAACCGCTCGCCCAAGTCAAACGGCTTACCCTTCGCTACCGTTTCTTGTCTGATTTCTTGATTCTGCATTCATTCTCCTCATTTCTGCCTTCCGACTTCATCATCATCCGAGAGTCGGTTATTCCGTTCTGCATTCTGATTTCTGGCTTCTGCCTTCTGATTTCTGACTTCTGCATTCTGACTTCGCTTCTACCAGTCCAATCCTACGCCTTTCTCCGTTGACAGCGGTTCCTTCTCATTCGGTCCGACCTGGGTCCAGATGGTTCCGTGTTTGGCGAACGGACGTTCTCTGGGGAAGGTGCTTGACTTCGCGTTGGTGTGCAGGAACACGCCGAGGGTTGTCATGTAGTCGCGCAGACCGAGGCCACGCGGCGTGTCGTCACTCGCCCGGCCGAGCGTGAGGACCGCGCCTGTGGCTGGGTTGAATATGTCGCTGCCTCCCTGGTCCCAGAAGAACCCGAAGCCGTTGGCGTTGCCGCCGCCGAGACTCAGGTTCGGCGCATCATACACGTCGTCGCCCGCACCGTCAAGCAGCCAGCAGAGCGAGAAGTCGTGGCCTGCGCCCTGGGCCATGTTCATCGTTGCCTTGTATCGGTCATTGCCGGATGCGTCGTAGAGCATCGAGACTCCGAAGTGGGCGCCCGCGCCTTGGACGTACCAGATGCCGGAGTAGTCATCATTCCCCTGCATATCGGCAAGCACGCCGACGCCGTACCAGTAGGAGCAGCCCTGGCCGAAGATGCCGCAGGAGTACTTGTCGTCGCCTGAGCCGTCAATCAGCATACCCACGCCACCGGCCAGCGAGTGATTGTCAATGTAGTCCGCGCGTTTGCCGAACCCCATGCCCTGGGCAAGGCTTGAGTTATGTTCTTTGCTCTGGGCCGCAGGGAACACGATGTTTGAATCGTCCGCGACATAATGGTCGTTGCCCGAGCTGTCAATCAGGACGCCGCAGCCTTTGGTGTAGCCATAGCCCTGGCACTGTTGATACGCGTGGTATTTGTCGTTGCCGTTGCGATCAATCAGCACGCCCAGCCCGAACGCGCCGCCGCCTTGAGCCGCGGTAAAGGCATCGTAGGTGTCGTTGCCGGATTCATCGCTCAGCACGCCGACGCCGAACGCCCCTGCGCCCTGGGTCAAGTTCTGGGATTCGTAATGGTCATCGCCCTGAACGTCAATCAGGAATGAATAGCCGAGCAGACCGCCGCCGAATGAGGGTGACTTCTTGTCGGTTGAGACATACCGGTCATTGCCGCCCAAGTCAATCACAATCGAAATCGGATTGTCCGGACTGCGGTTGGAGGCGACGTTGTGATAGACGTCGTTGCCGCCGAGGTCAATGATCATGAAAGGATATTGAGACTGCGGACTGCGAACTGCGGAGTGCGGACTCGCGGGGGCCGCGTCGAAGTCATAGGTGTCATTGCCCCGGCCATTGATGATTATCGGTCCGAACGGCGTGGGGCAGCGGAACCGGAATGAGTCCGGCAGATTCATGCGGGCAAGGCGCGGCACGACCGAGTCGAGAACCGTTGCGATGTCTATCGCGCCGAGGTTCAGGTAGTCGTAGTCCACTTGCCCGATGGAATTCTCGACCAGCCGGGCGGTTTCTTCGCTGGTTGTGTCCGAGTCCAGGCTGCAGATGTACCCAATCGTGGCATCGTACAGGGTCTTGAGTTCGGCAGGGGAGAACTGGCTGAACGCGAGGTTGCGCCATTTCAGGGCCTGCGCGCAGGCGGTCACAAGGAGAGCGAGCTGGCGGTTCAGGCTGTCGGGTTTGAGGTCAAGACCAGCAAGGCCGCTGCGAGGCGGCCTTGCTCCGGCGACATCGTAGAGCAGGCTGAGCGCATGGGCAAGGGGATGGAGGCTGTCGAGTTTGGCTTCGTACTCGGTGACGACCGGTTGGATAAGCCCGCGCCGGGTCCCGGCTTTGACCCTGAGCGCGGCAAAGGTCACGCTCGAACCAAGCGAGTTGCAGTTCAGGAGCGCCGAACGGCAGAACGTCGGTACATAGTCCGGCATCTTGAACGGGTCGTCCATGAACAGGTCATAGAGCTGTGGCCGATACCGGTCCCCGCCATAGATGTTCATCGCGTCGCGGTCAATCCGGCAGGTCTGCCGGGTCAGGCCGATTCTCGCCAGCGCCGCATCAATCGGGTCAACCGAAGCTGCCATGCTCAGGGCCAACAGACATGGCAAAAGAACGATTGTCTTCTTCACGTCAACCTCCAGTCTTGGGATGCCAAATCCAAAGTCCGAAGCCCAAAGCTCAAACAAAGTCCAAAGCTCAAAGACCCAAACGCCAAGGCCCACTGTAACGTGTTCCGTGCGGCGCTTCTGGCATTTGGGTTTCGGGCTTTGTTTGGATTTTGGACTTTGAGCTTTGGCATTTCTTCTTTGAGTATGCCTCGCCGGTCAGCGATAGTCAAGGTTGACAAGTCCGGCAGTCTCCCTATCATTACCGACATGGAACGGATTTCCTGGGATGAGTACTTCCTGAAGATTGCCGGGCTGGTGGCGGAGCGGTCAACCTGCCTGCGGCGCAGGGTGGGGGCCGTGCTCGTGCGCGAGAAACGGATTCTCGCCACCGGTTACAACGGCGTGCCGCATGGCATCGCGCATTGCGACAAGGTCGGCTGTATGCGGTCGCGGATGAAGCTGAAGCCGAGCACGCACATCGAGTTGTGCCGGGGCATTCATGCCGAGCAGAACGCAATTATCCAGGCCGCGACTTCAGGCGTCAACATCTCAGGTGCTATTCTCTATTGCACGCACGAGCCGTGCATCACCTGCACCAAGATGCTCATCAACTCCGGCATCAAGGAGTTCCGCGTCTCTGAGCCGTATCCGGATGCTTTCGCCCGGAAAATGCTCAAGGCCGCCAGCGTCAAGGTTCAGGTTGTGAACCGCCGGCGCAGGAACCGATAGTCTCTAGTCGTCAAGGGGTAGCCAATAGGCGCCCGCTTGCTGACTACTCACCGTTTCCGCTTCTTCTCCAGCACTGAGACAAACGCTTCGAGCCGAGTCTGGAACCCGGATTCCGAAGTATGCTCGTCGAGCGAGATGTCGAGCATCGGAATGCCATAGTCGCGGCTGACCTGCTGTAGAGTCGGGCCGACCACGGTGCCGGGCATGCAGCCGAACGGATGCAGGTGGAGGACGCCGTCGTAGCCCAGATCGGCGGCCTGGATGGTGTAGGCGACCGCATTCTCGTCCTCGCCGCCGGTGTTGTAGCGCCAGTACCGACGGGCTTTCTTCATCAGGCGCTGACGCGCGGCCTCGCCGATTCGGAATCCGTGGAACCCAAGCCAGTGATGCGTGGTCAGGAACGGGTCGGCCCAGGCACCGAGGTTGCCCAACCGCTCCAGGACGTTGAAGTTCACGACCGGCTCGAGCAGGCAGAAGGACTCACCGACAATCCGCAGGCGCAGGACCTTGCGGTCCGGTTTCGACGGGATGGCGCGAAACGACTCGTCGATCTTGCGCCGGAGCGCGACCAGCCCGCGGATTGAATCCGTCTCGTCGATCTGCTGAAGTGCGGCTCGATACGCGCGGGAGGCGGCGCCCGGCTCCTGCTCGAGCGGGCGGTGCCGGCGCGACAGTAACTCGACCTGGTCAACCGTGGACGATTTCAGCCACGCGATGCGCGCGGCCCGGGCCACGCGGCCTGCCATCCGGGGCAGGTTGCCGTTGCTGAGCCTCAGGATTTCCCGGAAGATCTCAGTCCAACTGTTAAGGCTCAGGACGATGGTCCGGAACTTGAACCCCATGTCGTTCAGGATGTCGGGCTGGAGCCGACCGTAGTACCCGAATCGGCAGGACCAGGTGCCGCCGCTGTAGATGAGCGTGTCCGCGCCCATCTCGAGGGCGCGAATCATGTTGCCGAGGGTGTATTTGAACGGGATGCACATCTGTTCGGGCGAGTGCAGCACGCCGCGGGTGATGGTCTCGCGGTTCGGCGCGGGCGGAACGATTGGCTCGATGCCCAACGCCCGGAACATCCCGCCGAATGTGATGTGGATGTTGCCCATGTACGGAAAAGTGGCTCTCATGCGTTTGGCCTCTTGTGCCGGGCCCGGTGCCGGACCAGGTCTACGAATGCCTCCAGCCGGGTGGACAGGCCGGCTTCGGCGGTGTGCTCATCGAGCAGGAGTGTGGACATCGGCGTGCCGGCGTGATTGAGCTCGCGGTCGATGACCTCGTTGATGACCGCGGACGTGCCGCAGGAGAAGCTGGAGACCAGTAACAGGCCGTCGACGCGGCCATCCGCCAGCAGGTAGCCGGCGCTGCGCAGCAGCTCCTGTTCATAGTACCAGCAGATTTCCCGGGTCCGGGCGCTCGCCGGGAATGCCGCGGTCTCGGGTACGGTCACCGGCGTCAGCACCTGCGCACCGAGGTTCTCGAGTTTCTCCTTCAAGTTGATGCTGAGCGCCGAGTCAAAGAGCAGATAGGAATGGGCGATTATGCCGATGCGCAGAACAGGGGTCAGGGGCCGGGGGACAGGGGCCGGGGACCGCGGACCGGAAATTGTTTTCTGCGAGGTGCCGGTCGCGGCCGGTCCGGCGCTTTCGTGTGGCGGGTCGGCACCCTGCCAGAAGGTAGCGAAGGCGGCACCGGAACGGAGTCGCTGGTCGGCTTCAGCCTGTTCCAGGATTCCCTGCTCGAATGCCGACTTGCCCTTGTGGTCCGGATTCAGCAGGCGGGCAAGTCCGAGATACGACTTCCCGGCAGTTTCCAGACGTTCATCGAGGTTCAGTTCGATGATGCGCGGGAGCGGCGAAATGAGCGCGCGGACCAGGTCGGGCAGGGCGAGTGCTTTGGGACAGCCGAAGCGCGTGCGGCCGTCCTGCTTGAGACACACGACGCGCGGAATCAGAATCGCGTCGCACCGGCTCCTCAGCCACTCGACGTGGCCGAGATAGGCCTTGACCGGCAGGCAGATCTCCGATGGAGCCAGTTTCACTCCGGCGGCCAGGATGTCGCGCGTCGTGAGCGGCGAGGCCAGGGTTTCCACTCCGACCACAGACAGGAAGCGCTGCCACATCGGGTAGTGGCTGTAGGCATGCAGTCCGCGCGGGATACCGATTACCATCCGCAATTATATGCGCCAAGAGAGGATAATCAACCCGTGATTGACAGAGTTGCCGCAGGAGGTTAGACTGGCACATGAAGATCGTGAACTGCGGACTGCGGATTTCGTCGGTGCTTGTACTGTTCCTGGCGTGCACTCCCCAGAATCTGGTCCGAACCGTGTCAGCCGCCGACTATGCTCTGGTTCAAGAAGGACGCTATCAAGGGAGTGTCAGGGTGATGAACAACGACCCGCGACTGAAGCAGTTGGCCGAGGGCTGGCGCCGGCAGATTGAGGCCGACCCGGCATTTCTGTGCGGCATTGCCGACCGGTTCTTCAGCCTGCCGGACACGACCGGATTTCGATTCATGTATGTGGGCAGAGACTCGGCTGCCCGACGAATCATCCTGCGCTATTTCGCGTTCGCGCCCAAGCCGTTCATCATCGCGGGCTGGCAGGTGCAGTTCGTGTTCGACGGGCAGAGCCGGCGACTGAAAGCGGTCTACGCTCTGGAAGTGCCGCTGGAATAGAGAAACGAAGCCGGAAGCGAGAAGTCAGAACACCGGAACGGATTACCACAGAGAACACAGAGAACCACAGAGGGCACTGAGGAAGAGACTCCGGGATTAGCTCGGTGTTTTCAGCATTCCGTCTCTCTGGTAGATTCGGACGAAGGGGATTCCGAATTACAGAATTCCGAGTCTCGGATTCTATCCACAGATTTCACAGATTCGATTTCGGGTTTCTCCTCTAGTGTTCTTGGTGGTCTTGGTGGTGATACTTCGGATTCGGCGTTCCGGACCACGAAGTCTGCGCAATCTGCGTAATCTGCGGCTAATCCGGGAACTGCCGGGTTGACGCAGTCGGGAATTTAGGCTAAGATTCGCTGTCGGGGCGTGGCGCAGTTGGCTAGCGCACCAGCTTGGGGTGCTGGGGGTCGCTGGTTCAAATCCAGTCGCCCCGACTTTCCTTCTAGTTCTTCCTGAGCAGGCGGAGCAGGGCGTTCAGGCTCAGGCAGTTCACGACATCCGGCTTTTCCAGCCAGCCCCGGCGGGCGGTAGCCACTCCGTATTTCATCCAGTCGAAGTCACGAATGCCGTGCGCGTCAGTATTGACTGCAATCCGGATGCCCATCTCCTTCGCCTTGCGCAAATACAAGTCATTCAAGTCCAGCCGGTCAGGATAGGAGTTGAGCTCGAGGACCTTGCCGTATTTGCGGGCGCATTCGAGCACCTTGTCCAAATCCACGTCGTAACCCGCGCGGCGCGAGAGCAGCCGGCCCGACGGATGGCCGATGATGTCCACATTGGGATTCGCGAGTGCGTCGCAGATTCGCCCGGTAACGTTCTTCCGGAACCCCTGGTGGATTGAGCAGACCACCACGTCGAGCTGTTCGAGTATCCGGTCCGGATAGTCCGGCTTGCCGTCAGGCAGGATGTCAACCTCGGCGCCGGTCAGAATAGTGAATGGTGAATTGTGAATAGTGAAATGCCCATCTACTGACTTCTTTTTCCTCCGCGTTCCTCTGGGCTTCGCTGCGTCTCGGTGGTAATCCGTTCTGGACATCTCCTCGTTCAGCCGGTCGATGTCCTCCATGGATTTCTTCAGCCGGTCAATGCTCAGGCCGCCGGCATAGGCCGCGGCGGGCGAGTGGTCGGTAATCGCGACATAGGCATAGCCTTTCGCCTTTGCGGCCTCGACCATCTGCTCCAGCGTGAATGAACCGTCCGAGCGACTGGTGTGGACGTGCAGGTCGCCCTTGATGTCGCTGAGTTCGACCAGCTTCGGCAGCTTGCCCCGAAGCGCGGCTTCAATCTCGCCCCGGTCTTCGCGGATTTCGGGCGGCGGGACGGGCATCTTCATCGTAGCATAGACATCCTTCTCGGTCCGGCCCGCGATGCGCTTCTTTCCCTTGAACACGCCATACTCGGATATCTTCAGGCCCTTTTCCCGGGCCAGCGTGCGCAGTTTGACATTGTGCTCCTTGGAGCCGGTGAAGTACTGCAGCGCCGCGCCATAGGTGTCCTGCGGCAGGACCCGCAGGTCCACCTGCACTGCGTGCGTCGCGGTCTTGACCCGGATTGAAGCCTTGGTGTCGCCGGCCGACAGGACGGTCTCGGTCTCAGGGTACTTGGTGAAGTGCGCGATAATCCGTAAGGGGACATCCCTCCGAGGGGTGTCCCCATTGCCGGTGACCAGGATGTCAATGTCGCCAATGGTCTCCTTGCTTCGGCGCAGAGACCCGGCCGGGGTTATCTCCTTGACCTCGGGAATCAGCTTCATGTGCGCGACGACCTTCTCGGCGACTTCCAAGGCCTGGTCGAGTCGCAGGCGGGCTGAGGCATGCTCACGCACTTCGACGCCCTTGCGCAGGTTGTCCACCTTCTTCTCGCCCATCCCGGGCAGTTGGGCCAGCGTGCCGTCGCCAAGTACGCGCTTCAAATCCGCCAGAGTATTCACGCCCAGTTCGTTGTGCGCGAGGGCAAGGGTCTTGGGGCCGAGGCCCGGAATCTTGAGCAGGTCGAGCAGCTCCTCGGACAAGCCTTCCAGCGCCTCGGCGAGTTTCTTCATCTTGCCGGTGTCGAGATACTCGACAATCTTCTTCGCGGTGCCTTCACCGATGCCCGGGATTTCGCGCAGCTTGCCCGACTTCGCAAGCTCGGCAACGTCGTCGGTCAGCTCCTCAAGGGACCGCGCGGCCCGGCGATAGGCAAGGACTTTGAACTGCATCTCGCCCTTCAATTCCAGGGCGTCGGCAATCTCCTCGAACTGGGCCGCGATTTCCTGATTCTTCATACTGCTATTGACTCCGCCTGAGCGCAACCCGGCGTTGGGCGCGAGCGTTCAGATTGGGTCACGGGTCTGCCTCAGTTGTGTTCCGGGTACGGCGGCGGCGCGACGAGCATCGGCGGCCAGCAGGCGCAGGAGACGCTGAAATCCATTCCCTGCTCCATCGCCCCGGAAAGCCGGCCCACGACATCTACGACATTGTCCAGCGCTTCACGTCGCACCCAGCCGAACGAGAACAGCTCGAGAGCCACGCCGTTCACGGTTGTCCGGTTCTCAGGCTGCGGCCCGGAACCGGAGGCTTTCGTGGTGTCCGCCGGGCGGGTGGTATCCGGGTGCTGGGGCGGCAGGTCGCCGCCGATGGTGAGAATGATGGAATCGCAGTGCAGGTAGCGCGCAGCATCCAGATAGTCGAAGATTCGGACATCTATGCCGTGCGAGAAACGACGAACGGTGTCTGCGTCCACCAAGTCAAGTGACGTGCGACCGCACAGCATCCAGGCTTTGAGCGTAGTGCAGTAAGTACTCTGAGCCAGGAGCGCATCTCCGGAGAGGTTCACGTCCTTTGCGACCCGCGCCGTCGCGGTCTTCAGGTCGAATTCGCCCGGTCCTACACGAAAGACCCGCACCGTGTCCTGACTGCTCAGCCGTTCGAAGTACGCGATTTCCCCGAAACCCGGTTCCCGCAACGCCACTCCTTCGTGCCGGGCAATCCGTTCCCGCAGCGCACCTTCGTCCAGCGATTCCCTGGTCACGCCGTCCGGGCCGTGGGCAAAGGCGTTGGCCTTGAGTGAGTCCCAGTCGGCAAGCCGGTAATACAGCGAGAACCTGAGCTTGATGTCACCGGGCTTGAGGAATTTCGCGGCCAGATGGGACGTGCAAGCCTGCGCCGGTGAGAGAATCATCATGTGCTCAACTGTCTCGGGCTGAGTATCCGGACCCGGCAACTGGTACCATCCGACCGGGTCAAAGAGCTGCCGGACGCCCGGTCCCGTAACTTGCACGCCGTACAGTACCGCAAACTGGTTCGTCGGATTCGTGACGACAATTGCCAGTTCGCTCACCTCGCCGGCCCGAGGCGCGGACTGGACCGGCTCGAACGAAAGCCGGGCGGCGTGCGACTCAGGTTGCGCGAACGCGAATCCGAACAGCAGCGCAATTGCGCAGAGTGGATACCGGCGAATGTGAGTGATTGTGCGGTCGCGGATCGAGGTCAAGGGGCTACTTCACCCGGACCAGCTTGCGGGCAACGAACTCGCCCTGGGCCGATTCGAGGACGATGAAGTAGTTTCCGGACGGCACCTCCTGGCCCGCGAGGTCGCGGCCATCCCAGGTGAACTCAAGCCGACCCCGGCTGACCATGCCGGAATACAGGTTGCGGACCAGCTCTTCGCCATCCGGGCCATAGATGCTTATTGAGATATGAGCCGGGTGCTGCTGAATGTAGCTGATATGAACCTGGTCCGAAAAGACCGCGGGCTGCGCGCGCAGCCTGGCGTCCCAGGGAGGCGGCACCGGGCCTTCAATTTCAATCCCGGACCTCCCGTTGTAGACGAAGCTGTCCCGCAGGGCGCTGCTGTTGTCATAGAGTCGGCCCATGCACCGGGTACCGTCAATGTCCCAGACCAGGTAGTGGTAGAACTCGCCGCCTTCGCCGTGGTAAATCGGCGCGCCGCAGGTCCCGTCGATTACCTGGTGGACCGTGGTATCCGCCGGCATGTTGGCATGGGCGAAGAAGTCGCGGTTCCACTCGTGAAGGTGGCCGCAGATGTAAGCGATGAAGTGATGGGTAGTCAGAATCTGCCAGAATGCGTTCCGGTCCGACGGGTAGCGCTGCAGACTGCTGGTGCTGGTCGGCGAGTCCGGGTAGCCCGGCTCGTGACCGTAAGCGAAATTGAGCTGGGCGGTGCAGGTATCAAGGATGGAGTTCAGCCAACTGCGCTGGTTCGAACCGATGCGGCTCTGGTCGGCGCAGACATCGGTGTTCAGGCAGAAGAACTGGGCGTTGTTGTGCCGGAAGGTGTAGACCTGGCGCACCAGGTCGCTCGGCCCGTTGTCGGGCAGGCTCGGCCATTCCGCGGCGAACACCGCACTGCCGTCCAGCGTACCGCCGCAGTTTCCCTCATGATTGCCCACGCACAGGTAAAGCGGGATTCCGAGGCTGGTAATCGGCTGCACCCGGGTCTTCCAGTCGGTCCATTCGGCCCGCATCTGGGTGATGTCGTCAACGTAGCCGTAGAACGCGTCGCCGACAAAGACCACAAAGTCCGGCGCCGGGTTCAGCGCGGTAATGTGGTTGACAATGCTCGTAAACGGGCTGGGTGGCGCATAGTTCGATATGCTCGAACCCCGGGAATCGCCGAAACTGACAAAGCGCCAGCCGAACAACGGCGTTGCGGCCAGAAAAGCCGACAGCAAGAGAAACCCAAGCCTTCGTTGACGATTCACGGTGCCAAGATTATTACCAATGCAGTGGCGAAGTCAAGCGACTTGACCCGGATTCCGCTATGCTGAATGCCATGTCGAGCGACAAACGGGACGAGGCGCCCGACCGCAGGGGAGAAGCCAGGAGTTCATACCTGCAGCCTCTGCCTGAGCTTCTTCAGATTGACCACGTCTTCGCGGTTGTAGGCGAGCAGCAGATTCAGCGCATCCACATCGCCATCGTTGATATAGCGATACCAGAGCCGGATCGCTTCAAAGCCATCGACACCCGCCGTCCTGCGCCGGATGCCCAGCTTGCGCTCGACCGACTTGAATCCGCCATACAGGCGATTGCGCCAGCAGTCGAACATCAGGTCGTGATGATGAAACGCGGCGGCGAGGTCAACCCCGAGCCGGGTCGCGATGAACGGCAGGTCGAAACGCCGGCCGTTGTAGGTGTAGATGCGCTCGATGCCGTCCAGCACGTCGCAGATCGCCCGCTAGGTTATCCG
>Ga0209777_10001227_pt1 | contig 38295 bp, 55 predicted proteins | sample FrelakmetHBP12HB_FD_187147 | JGI IMG/M metagenome (GOLD analysis project Ga0209777, IMG submission 187147) | Freshwater lake sediment microbial communities from the University of Notre Dame, USA, for methane emissions studies -HBP12 HB (SPAdes)... | ecosystem: Environmental > Aquatic >...
AGATGGCCGATTTTTCAGGGTTTTGGGGGAAATGACATGAGGGGACACAACCGCCGCAAGCCGACCGCCATCAAACGTCTCGAAGGCAACCGCGGGCACCGGGCGCTGAACCCCGACGAACCGAAGGCCCCAGCGCGCGCCGTGATCGCCTGCCCGAATTGGCTGACCGAGAAGGCGCAGGGTGAGTGGCGCCGTGTCATGACTGCGCTGGTGCGCATGCCTGGGTTGCTGACGACGTGCGATCGCGCTGTCCTGGCTGGGTATTGTCAGTCGTGGGCGCGCTGGCGCGAGGCCGAAGAGGCGATTAAGAAGGGGCTTACCGTGCGCGTCGACAGCGGGCACGGGTATCACACCGAGCACGTGAATCCTTATGTCAAGATCAGCAAGGTCTATTACGACGAGATGATGCGGGCGGCCTCGATGCTAGGGTTCAGTCCTTCCGACCGGGGCGGGGTTCATCTGTTGCCGAATGGAGCGGAGAAGATCAAGCCCGACGAACTGACGCCGCCGCCTCGCAGGGCGCCACATATGCTCGTCGAGGGCCATAAGAAACCGTGATCACCAACGATATTCAGGGCATTGACCTGACGCAATACTACTTCGACACGGATGCTGCCGACTATGCGGTGCGGTTCTTTCCGTTGTTGCGTCAGTATAAGGGCGAGTGGGCGGGCAAACCGTTTGTCTTGCAGCCCTGGCAGGCTTACATTGTGCGCCAACTCTTCGGTTGGAAGGACCGTGAGACTGGTCTGCGGATGTACCGCAAGGCCTTTATTGAGGTTCCTAAGAAGAACGGGAAGAGCACGATGGCTGCCGGTCTCGCCCTTCTGCTTGCCTTTGGCGATGGTGAGGCAGGCGCAGAGGTCTATTGCCTGGCGAACGATAAGCAGCAGGCGCATATCGTGTTCGACATGGCTAGGATCATGGCCGAGACGTCGCCTGTGCTTGCAGAACGGATCCGGGCATTCCAGACGTCCATCGTCCAGGAAAGTAGCCGGTCCGTCCTCCGCAGCATGTCGAGCGACGTCAAAACCAAGGCCGGATACAATGTCAGCGGCGCGGTCATCGACGAACTCTATGCTTTCGATAACCCCGAACTCGTTGATCTCATCACGATGGGCGTGGGCGCGCGCGCACAGCCCCTCATTATTGAAATCACGACGGCGGGAAACGACCAGGAATCCATCTGCTTCCAGACCTATGACTATGCCAAGCGCGTGGCTGCCGGGATCATCGAAGACCCGACGTTCTTCACGGTCATCTATGAGGCCGACCCGGGCGACGACTGGACATTGCCCGCGACATGGTACAAGGCAAACCCGTCGCTGGGCGTTACGGTTCCGGAGTCCTATCTGGCTGGAGAATGCCGCGAGGCTCAAAACAATCCGGCGAAGCAGAATGCTTTCCGCCGCTGGTATTTGAACCAATGGACCCAACAGAGTGTGCGCTGGCTGGACTTGGCGTTCTATGACAAGTGCGTCAAGAACACGGCCTTCGAGATCGCAGGTCGGGTCTGCTACATCGGGCTGGACCTTGCCAAGACGATCGACCTTGTGGGGCTGATGGAGGTATGGGCGCCGCTTAAGCCGGATGGCCAGTGGAACCTTGTGCCGATGGCCTTCATTCCCGCGGAGAACCTTGAGGCGCGCGCCAAGGCCGACCACGTGCCCTACGATCTGTGGGTCAAACAAGGGTACATTCAGACGACGCCCGGGAACATCTGCGACTATGACTTCATCCGGTCGTACCTGGAGAAGCGACGGGAGGCGACCAAGTGCAATGACGTCGTCGGCGATCCCTGGAACTTTTCGCAACTTTCCAACGATCTGCAGAAGGATGGTTGGAACGTGCTCGAGGCGCGCCAGGGATTCAAGACGATGAGTCCGGCGTGCAAGGATATCCAGCGCCTGATCCTGTCGGCCAAGGTCGACATCCCGACTAACCCCGTACTGCGCTGGATGTTCGATAACGTTTCGATCGTTGAGGATGAGGCCCAGAATATCAAGCCGGTCAAGCGAAACAATGCCGCAAAGATTGACCTCGTCGTGGCATGGGGCGATGCGCAGCACGCGCATCTATTGGCTGAGCCGAATCAGGATGACTACTACGCAACCCACGATATCTTCGTGGCGGGAGGGAAATGATGAACTTCTTGCAACGCTTGAAGAGATCGTGGCAATTGACGTCAACCGATCCAGAGTTCCTAGACTTTATGGGTGCCCAGACCGCCATTTCTGGCGTTGTCGTGACGGAGAAAACGGCACTGACGCTGACCACCGTTTACTCGTGCATCGATCTCCTGTCATCGACGATCGCCTCACTCCCCTTGCACGTCTACCGGCGCACGAGCAACGGCAAGGAGCGGGCGATAGATCATCCGTTGTACGGCCTACTTCATGACAAAGTGAACCCGCGTATGACCTCATTTGCCTGGCGAAATGCAGCCGTCAGCCACCTACTCGGTTGGGGCAACTCCTATTCGGAAATTCAGCTGGATGGTGCCGGGCGTACCCTGGCCCTCTGGTTGCTCCGGCCCGACAAGATGCAGATCTGGCAGAACCCTGATCTGAGTCTGACCTACATCTACACGATGCCCGATGGATCCACGGTGAAGTTGCCGGACTACCGCGTCCTGCACCTGCGCGGTCTGTCGTTTGATGGCATTATGGGCTATTCGCCGATTGACAAGGCGCGGGAAACGCTAGGTCTTGCCCTGGCGACGCTCCAGTATGGGGCTGCATTCTTTGCGAACAATGCCAACCCGAGTGTGGCGCTGACCCTTCCGGGCACCACGGGCAACGCAGAACGAGCCAAAAAGATAGCGGAAGCATGGGACGCAACGCATGCCGGCCTGACGAATGCGCATCGGACGGCCGTCCTCGAGGGCGGAGCGGACGTCAAGGTTATCGGGATCCCTCCGGAGAACGCGCAGTTTCTCGAGACACGCAAGTTCACGCGTGAGGAGATCGCTTCGATCTATCGGGTGCCGGCGCACCTGATTGGAGACTTGGAACATTCCACCTTCAGCAACGTTGAGAACCTGGATATTCAGTTCGAGAAGCACACGGTGCGATCTTGGGCCGTGAATATCGAACAGGAACTGAGTGGTCTATTCCAGGAGCAGGATCGCCAGACATATTTTGCGGAGTTCGCACTGGACGGGTTGCTGAGGGGGGATACTGCCTCTCGCAGTGCCGCATATGCGCTCGGTCGCAACTGGGGTTGGCTATCGGTGAACGATGTCCGGAGCATGGAGAATATGAACGGCATCGGCACAGCGGGCGACCGGTATCTCGAACCGCTCAACATGACCGTTCCGCCGAATATCAGGAGCTTGTTGCTCCCGATCGTGGCCGATGTCATGGCGGGTGTCAGGAAGCGTGAAGCGCACGATGTTCTGACAGAAGGCCGAAAGGCCCTTGAATCATCGGGAGTTGTGGGATTTACCCAGTGGGTCACTCAATACATGGCTGCAGGATTCCAAACTCTGCTGACAGAGCGCCTTGCGGCTCCTATGCTTGCGCACATCCGTGCAGTCGGTGAAGGCAAGGACGTCGACGAGTCCATTGGAAAGGTCTTCGCAGCGGTTCAATCAAGGCGATACGTCGAGTCAGAACAGGCCGCACTCTTGTCCGTTGTCAGCCGGGCACAGGATGACCTTCAGGATCCGGGCCGGGCCCTCGAGATCTGGTATGCCGAACGGCCGCAGCAATCAACGGCTTCGGTTGCCTCTGATATCCTGGAAGCCGTCAACGCGCAGATTGATCTATGCCATTGAACCCAATGTGAAGAAGTGTATACTGCAGGCAGGAGGTAAGCGATGGATACGACAGTTGAATTGCGCAAGGCATTACCTGTGCACCACACGCCGACCTCGGACACGTCATGGGATGGTTCGGCGGCGAAGGCCAATCTCAAACTGGACCAGGATGAGGTATACTACCAGCGAGCGTTTGCCTGGCAGGACCCCGAGGGGGATCCTAAGACCAAGGCCGCCTACAAGTTTATCAACCATGAGGTGGATGCTGATGGAACAATCGGAGCAGCAAATATCACGGCCTGTCGAGCGGGCATTGCCGTGTTGAACGGCGGGCGCGGCGGCACCACGATCCCGGATGCGGACCGGCAAGGGGTCTACAACCATTTGGCGGCGCACCTGAAAGATGCAGATCTCGAACCGCCAGAGTTGAAAACCTTTGCCGATGAGAAAATCGAACGCCGGACCGTGCCCTGTGAGTACCGCGAGGGCGACGGTGTGAACCCGATGATCACCGGACATGCCGCTGTCTTTGATACGGCGACCGACATTGGGGGCTGGTTCAGCGAGATTATCGCCAAGGGTGCCTTCAAGCAGGCGATCAAGCGCGACGATGTTCGAGCTCTCTGGAACCATGACGAGAACTACGTGCTCGGGCGGACCCCGAAGACCCTGCGGCTTGCTGAGGACGAGAAGGGTCTCGCCGTCGAGATCGATGTGCCGCAGACGCAGCTCATCAAGGACATGGTGTTGACGCCTATGCAGCGCGGGGACGTGAACCAGATGAGTTTTGCCTTCCAGGTGACGAAGGAGGCCTGGGATCAGACAGATCCTAAGAACCTTATCCGCACCATCCAGGAAGTCAAACTGTTTGACGTCTCTCCGGTCACCTATCCGGCTTATCCGACCACCGATTGTGCCGTCCGTTCCGGTCAGGACGTGTTGAACGACTATCGTGCCACTCAAGGTCTACGCCCTGGGGCGCAGCCTGAACCCATAACTGAACCTATGACCCCAACCTCTGTGTTGCGGGAACAGTTGAGGCTTGCAGAGCTCGACACGTGAGACTACCCAGGAGGTAGCGAAATGACCGTAAAAGACATTCTAGCGAAGCGTGCCGGGCTTATTGCCAACGCGCGCGCGCTTGTCGATCTGGCGGACATCGAGAAGCGGGATATGACCGCTGAGGAACGCGCCAGTTACGACAAGATCATGGTCGACGTCGGGAAGTTGAGAGCGGATGCAGACATGCGTACCGCGCTCGAGAGAGAAGAGGCCGGATTGCTTCAACCGCAGCCGACCTTCGCCGCGGGCAACGTCCACATCGACGTGAGCACGGACATAGCACAGAAAGATGCTCGTGCCGCATTCGGGAAGTACCTGCGAACCGGGCATCTGAGTGATGCCGAGTCCCGCGGTCTGACCCAGAGTTCCGAACCCGGTGGCGGCTATCTGGTGCCCGAGGGGTTCAGGAATGAACTCATCCAGGACATCGATGCCGCCGTGTTCATTCGCGGCCTGGCTCGCGTGGAGACGATCACCGGAACCGATTCCATCGGTATTCCGACGGTGGATACGGACGTTTCCGACGCCGAGTGGACGGCAGAGACGACTGAGGCCGCCGAGGACACTGCTGCTAAGTTCGGCAAGCGCGTCCTGCAGCCTCATGTGCTGCGGAAGTTCATCAGAGTTTCGAATGCCCTGATCCGCAACTCAAGTGTCGACGTGGAGGCGTGGGTGCGCGAGCGCTTCGCCGCTAAGAACGCCAAGGCATTCGAGAACGGATATTTCAATGGCATTGGTACAGACCAGCCGTTGGGCGTGTTCATCGCATCAGCCAACGGAATCAACACCGACCGCGACATCTCCACGGGCAATACCGCCACGGCCTTCACACTTGACGGCCTTATGGCAGCCAAGTATGGGCTGGCCGAGGCACACCGCCGGGTCGCACAGTGGGCGTTCAACACCGAGGCGGTTCTCAATCTTGCCAAGATGAAGGACGGCGAAGGCCGTTACATCTGGTACGGATCCATCGTCCCTGGTGCCCCGGATACCCTGCTCGGTCTGCCTCTCCACGAGTCGGAGTACGTCCCGCACGTCTTCCAGGCCAACCTCTACGTCGGCATTCTCGGCAACTGGAAGGCTGGCTACCGGATCGTTGACTCTGACGCCATCGGCATTCTCGTCGCCCGCGAGAAGTATGCGGGATCAGGCCAGACTGCCATGTACAGCGAAGTCTGGTCGGATGGTCAACCTAGCCTTTCCACCGCCTTCGTTCGTGTTCAGCTGGGTTCATAGGAGCCTGACATGAAGGGAATACTCAATAACAACATCATCACACAGGAACTCGGTTATTATGCCGCTGGAACGACCGGCTATTCATCTGCCGTCTTGGATATGGCGGGATTCGACTGGGCCGTTGCGATTGCGTCCTACGGTACTCTGCTTGCCACGGGGACACTCAATCTCAAAGCATTCGGGGGCGCCGCATCTAGTGCTGCTGCCACTGCCTATGCCGGGGATATCACCTATACTGTCCCTGCGACTCCCATTTCGGGTATCTGCCAGGTGCTCGAGGTTCACAGACCCACACTGCGTTACATCAAGTTCACCATGACGCCGGCTGTTGCCAGTGCCGTCATCTGTGGCATGGTTGTCCTCCGCGGCAGGGGCAAGATGCCCGCGACCCAGGTTGCACTGACCACCGGTTGCCTGTCATCTGCCGTCCTCGTCACGCCGGCAAACGCCTAGCCTGAGCTATTAGGGGCGCGATGAGCGCCCCTTTCGGAGGTAGTAAATGACTGTTGCTGGTGACTACACTGCAAAACTTCACAAGGAGGGCCCCGATAGACTAGTGCTTGAATCGGGGGCTTCCTTAGATGTTCCTGATTCGACAATTATTGTGGTTGCTACATACGGTTCCGATACGACGGGCACCGGTTCGTGGATTAGTCCAGTAGCAACCTTGACGAAAGCCTTGACGCTTGTCACAGCAACCCGCGCAACTATTTACATGATACGGGGAGAATATGCCGAAGCCGCGATGATCACCTGGCCGAACATCAACTATCTGAGCATCAAAGCCCTAGGTGAAGTTGTTCTCAGCGCTCCACTCAGCACGGCTGCGGTTGTTAGTATCAACCCAGCAGCTACTGGGACCTTTCTTGTCAACATGGAGGGCGTGACCATTGCGCACTCTGGCAACACGTTCCGATCGAGTTTGATAATGCCGGTGCGGGCGACTCAATCACGGTCGTGGGCGGCCAGGCGGCCAATGCTATCCGCCTATACCTGTCTGACTGCGACGAGATTGAGGGTTTGGTCAAGTTCACCGTCACGAACGCGGATGACGTGATCACCCTCAAGAACAGTGCTCTCACAGGCGGGTTAACGACCGTTGGAACCGATGGGTATCTCCTACTGTTTGATACCATCGTTCTGACGAACGCGTTAACCATGACGGTCACCAATCACACCTATCGCGGCTGCAGTTACAGGATCGTTTCGGCCGAAGGATCCTACGCCTACACGGCGTTGGCTGACAGTTACGTCGGAGGTTAGTTGGAATTTCACTGGGCGCGATGGTCCTAGGCCGTCTCGCCCAGTGAAAGAATTTGGATCAGGAGGCTACTTTGTATGCGCAATGGTATGATACGGGAATAATCACGACTGCCACCGGCGGCGCGGGCACGGGCTACACGCCTATTGCCACTGGCCGCGTCCTGGCGGTGCGCTATGTGAAAACTGACTTCACCGATGGCGTCGACGTCACGGTAACTGTCGAACGGACGGGCGAGGCGATCGTGACCCTTACCGACCTGAATGCTGCCGCGGTCTATTATCCGCGAGTCGCCACACATGACGTAGCGGGCGCAGTCGCCGTCTATATTGCCTCGGGCCAGGCAGTCAGAGAGCCGGTCTTTATCGCCGACGATCGTGTGAAGGTTGCGATTGCCGCGGGCGGTGACGCCCATACGGGACGGTTCTATGCCCTGATTGGAGGCTGATGTGCTTATTCGTATGGTAACACACGCTGCTGGTCCCCTCGGGAACTGGCCTGCGGGTCTGGAACTTGAAGTTTCTGCTGAACAAGGGCGTGCGCTGATTCAATCGCATGCCGCCGTGCTCGTTGGGGGCAATGATGGTCGCTATACGGTGGCCGTTGGCGGCACTATCGTCGAGACTGCGATGTTGGCGCCTGCTGAACCGATTCCTGTGCCGGTTGAAACGCGGGCGCCAGTCCAGGTTTTGGATCTGGTCCTTACGTTCGGAAAACACAAGGGCGAGAAACTATCGGAGATTTTCGCCAAGGATCCTGAATATGTGCGCAGTTTCTTAACCCATAACGACGATCCGGAGATTGCTGCGGCTGCCAAGGCGATCGCTGGCTAACCATGCCAACTGATATCCTGTTGCTCTCGGTAGCCCCAACGGCGACGGTCACCTGCAAGGTGTCTGCCGTCCTGGTGGGCGCATTGGCGGACGAGGTTCTATCGGCAGACGCACTTGCCTTGGCGGCTGCCGCGAGCGCGGTTAACCTGCTGACGCCCAACCAGGCGGGCGCCGAGACCGACACGACGGGCATGGAGGCGATCAACGGTACACTCTCGCGGGATACAACTGCCTTCTATACGGGTGCGGCATCGTTCAAGTTGATTGCTCTGGCAGCGGGCGACGCACAGATCCGAGCAACATATACCGCGGTAACCGCCGCTCTGGCCTATGCTTTCTCCGTCTATGTTAAGGCGACGGCCGCTGCCGGGCGCACGTGGAAAGTGCGCATTGAATGGTTCGATACGATTGGCACTTCTCTTGGCGTACAGGATAGTCTGGCTACGTTGGTCTCGGCTTCCTGGACGTGTCTCTATGTGACGGGCGTCGCTCCGGGCGCAGAGCCGATCACATTGGCCCAGGCAAAAGTTCAGACGCGCGTCGAGACGAGTGATGAGGATCCGAATATTGCCAGCCTGATTGCGACCGCTCGAGCGTATGTCGAAGAGACCACGGGGCGGGCGCTTCTTACCCAAACGTGGACATGGCAGCATGTCAACTGGCATACATTATTCAGTGGATCATGGAGCAGACTGTCTCATGGGGCCTGGGGCCGTAAGGTTATTGTGCCTCGGCCTCCATTACAGTCAGCGACCATCACCTATCTGGACGCGAATAACGTGTTGCGGACGCTCGCGCCGACCGAGTACGTCGTAACACCCGGGGATCCCGGGACCATTGAACGGTCATCCGCGTTCAGTTGGCCGACGGTCGCCTCCTCCGGCTACCCAATCACCATTACCTTTGTCGCCGGCTATGGTACTGCGGCCAAGATTCCGGGGCCGCTAACGCAGGCCATGCTGCTTTTGATTGAGGAATGGTATGGAAACCGGTCATCGATTCTGAGCGGTTCACGTGCTACGATAGCGGCGTTGCCGCATGCTGTTGAGGCCTTACTGGCCCTGTACCACTGGTATCTGTAGATGGACGCAGGCATTCTGAACCGTCGCGTTATGATTCAGCAGTCCTCGACGGCGCAGGATGCGTATGGTCAGCCGGTTGCCGGTTTCACGACCCTTGCGACTGTCTGGGCTGCTGTTGAACCCCTCTCCGGACGGCAGTTGTTTGCGGCCAAGCAGGCGCAGAGCGAGGTGTCTGTGCAGGTGACGATCCGTTACTTGGCCACGCTTACGACGGCCATGCAAGTGGTCTATGGAACGCACATCTATGGGATCGATGCGATTATTGACTATGAAAGCAGGCACGAGAGCATGGTACTACTCTGCAAGGAGATTGCGGCGTGAGAAACTTCATCACTCTGGATGTCCAAGGCCTTAATGAGTGCGATGCTAAGCTGAAATCGCTGTCGACGCGCGTTGCCAAGTTCAAGATCAACGAGGCGTTGCGGAATGCAGCTGCCTATCTAGTGGTCAAGATCGAACGGGCGACCTACGTCGGCAAGGACAATCCGCGGGTAAGGCTCAAAAATAGCTTCTCAGCGGGCGCGGTCCATGCCGATGGAATGAATCAGGTGATCAACGTGGGCCCGAACAAGGCCAAGACGGCCGTCGCAATGGCACAGGAATTCGGCTTTCCGACGACACCCGCGCACCCGATGATGCGCCCGACGATGGATGCGGAGAAGGAGAAGCTTATCGACATCTTTGTTGCGACCTTGAATGAGGAATTGGAGAACATCAAACTGTGACGGACCTCGATGCAGCCCTTTTCACACGACTGAGCACGTATGCTTCATTGATTGCTCTCGTGCCTGCGGCGCATATTGCCGCAGTGACCATAGCGCAGGGCATTCTCGTGCCGTATGTGGTTTTCCAGGAGATTGACGACATTCCGGACTACACCCATGATGGTCAGAACGGTCTGAGGCATCCGCGCATGCAGATCTCATCGTATGCTGCGTCGCTTCTCGGAGCCAAGGCGATTAATGTGCAGGTTACGGCCGCACTCGAAACTTGGCCAGCGACTAATCCTGACGTGCGACCAGTCCAGGTGGAGAATACGATTCCGATGTACGATTCAGCCACCGCACTCTTCGCGGTGATCACCGACTTCACGATCTACTATTTGACATAGGAGGCTAATGATGGACTTCTCAACTGTTGAAAACGTACCAATCGAGATCGCCGGAACTGTCCGGCATTTGCGATTGACGCTCTCTACCCCGGGCTGGTACAAGGCAATTACCCACAAGTCCATCAATGATCTGATTACCCTCCTGCAGCATCAGTTTCAGGTGGGCATGGCGGTCAGAAGGGTCAATGAAGCGCACGCCGAGGCGCTCGGGGTTCCCGTAGCGGACCTGCCACCGGATGAGATTGTGGATCCTGATTCGATTCTCGATGCGAAGGACAGGGTCGGGACCGAGGACATGATCGCCGACCTGACGGCTGCCGTCTATGCCCTGGCACACTGGGAGGACGTAGTTGCCCGACCACAGGGGCGCAAGGATATCCCGCAGCCCGGCGAACTCACCTATGAGGACCTCGGGGCACAGTTGGATTTCGCCGCCTATCCGCTCCTCATGGTGGCGGTCGTGGAAGTGTACGGTAAGCAGGCGATGAAAGCTGGCAAGGACACGGAGGCCGCCGACCCAAACGCCTCGAGCCCGGGGCCACAGAGCTCTGGGCCATCGGGCGCGTCCTCTTCTCCCTCACCTCCGACGACTTTGTAACCTGTACTCCACTGGAATGGCAGGAACTATGGAAAGCATATGACAGTCGAGAGCACAGAAGGGAGGTCTCCGATGACTACCAGTCGGCGAAACTCTGTAACCTCATCGTCAACATGTTCCGAAGTGCTGACACCGATCCTGTCGAGTTGGGAGATTTCCTGATCTATGACAGGCCAATGAAAAAAGGACAGACGGCAGAACAAATGTTGGCGATCGCTGGCCTGTTGACCGATGCCTATGGTGGCAAACGGGTGCTGAACTGATGAAGACCGGTCGCAATATGGACAGCAAGAGTGCTGCCACGTTCGCCTGCATAAACAATTCATGAGGAGATAACATGTCTCAAGCGCAAACTTCGTTCGGTGTAAGCCTGCTCCGGGGCATTGTGCCCGTTGCAGAAATCACTTCCCTCACTCCGCCAACGTTCAACAGTGAGACGATCGATGTCACGAACCACGACAGTCTTGGGCGCATGGCTGAGTTCATCGGCGGCATGAGGTCGAGCGACGACGTCAAGATCACCGGCAATCTGATTCTCGCTGACCCCGGACAGGTCCTGCTTCTGGCGGATCAGGCAGACGGATTGGTCCATGCCTATACCATCACGTTCCCGGCCGCTTGGGGCGCAAGCTTCGGCTTCTCGGCGGTTGTCCTGAAATTTGGCGTCACTCCGTTCACCGCAAAGGGCGACGCAGTCGGGTTCGAAGTTACCATGAAGATATCTGGTGCAGTTACGTTGAACGAGACCCTTTCTGCCGGTCTCACCACGCCCTTCTTCGTCTTCTCGGCTGCTGGACTCAACGTACCAGTTGCTTCGGGCACACCAGGCACCTTTGTGAACAACCAGGCAACGGGCGCGACTTCGGTTACTCTCACGCCGACGGCTACGGCCGGGGTCATCACCGTCAATGGGGCTGTCGTTGCAACCGGTGCTCCTTCGAGCGCCATCGCTCTGGGCGCAGCCGGATCAATTACAGACGTCACCATCGTGGTCAAGGAAACAGGGAAGGTCTCCAAGACTTATCTGATTCACGTCGCGAGGGCCTCAGCCTAACGTGAACTATCTGGCAACAACAATGTACGTCGGCATCGGGAGCAGAGACTATTCTCTGCTCCTGGATGCCGGTTGTTGGTAAGACGTCTGGCGAAAAGGAGGTGATGAAATGTCGACGTTGGCAAAACTGATTGTGCAGATTGGCGCGAACTCTGCGGAGTTCGAGCAGGAGATCACGAAGGTCTCCAAGCAACTCAAGGCCTTCCAGAAGGAGACGAAGGGCCTTGAACCGGTGATGGATGGCATTGGCCGAGCCCTTAAGGTTGTCGGGATTGCGGCCGTTGCTGCCTTTGCTGCTGGGGGGACCGCTGCATTTGCCTCCGGCAAGGTGATCGAACAGTACAGACTCTCGCTCACGACGCTCATGGGTAGTAGCAAGGCGGCGGGCGAGGCCGTGGCTAATGCGTTGGCCCTGGCGGGCAAGACGCCGTTCACCGACGATCAGTTGCTTGCGGCGACGATAGCCCTCACAAAGTTCGGACAGAGTGCGCAGAGTGTGCTCCCGCAAGTTGCCAATATGGCTGCGGCCACGAACAAGGATGTTACGGAGGCTGCTGAGGCCTTTGGTGCCTTCCTACAGGGCCGTGTCAAAGCGCTGGCTTCCTATGGTATCACGAAGGCAGCAGTCCTCGCAGAGGGCGCGGCAACCGAGCAGGGGATTCAGATTACGAACCAGAAAGGCCAGATTGTCAATGAACAGGCTTATAGCAAGGCGTTGCTCTCCCTCATGGACAAGCGGTTCAAGGATGGCGCCCTTCTCCAGTCAAACAGTCTGAATGGGTTGGTCATCCGCGTCAAAGATGCGATGGAAGATGCCCTGCGAACCGTCGCTGGGTTCGCTTCTGATGGTACGATTCGCGTCGGTTCGTTCTTTGACCTCTTCAAGAAGGGTGTCACCGAGGTGATCGCCAAGATTGAGGAATGGCAGGCAAGCGGACAACTCCAGGAATGGGCCGACAAGGTGGGCAAGGCGCTGGCCGCTTTCTTCACCGGCGCTAAAGTCGTCTTCAATTGGCTGGGGAATATCGCCACATGGATCGCAGACAACTGGACGGCGATCACGGCCGTCCTTGGGGCCGTTCTAGGGGCATTCCTGGCCTTCAAGGTAGTGACGGGCATTGTTAGTGGCATCACTATCGCTTTGGGCGCGTTGAAGGCCATATTGGTGGTAACGAATGGGGTCCTGGCTCTTACGCCGTTGGGCGCCATCATGATTGCAGTGGCCGCCCTGACGGCCGTCGTTATCCTGGCGACGACCGCATGGAAACGTTTCAAGGAGTCCATGACGTTGACGGCCGATGCCTCGGCCACGAACATTGAGATCTACAAGAAGCAGCTCGAGGCGTTTGACGCGCTGACGGCCAACGGCATCGCCCTTCGGAAACAGGACGGTGCCTCAGTGAAGGTACTCGCCGACTACGAGGCTGCCCGCGCGAAAGAACGCGTGCCCCTCGAGAAGAAGGTCTATGACGAAATCGCAGCGGTGCGGGGCGCTGCCTACAACAAACAGGCGCAGGCAGAAATAGATGCGGCGGATCGGATAGCAGCGGCCGAGAAACAGCAGCGGGATGCCAAGACCGCAGCAGACAAGGCAGCGGCCGATGTGGCACTGGCCGCGGCAAAGACCAATGCCGAGAAGGTCGCTAAGGTCAGTTCGGATCTCGGGGACAAGATCTACAAACTCACCCATACCGCAGTCCAGAATCAGATCTATGACCTCGAGAAAGAAGTCGCAGCGATGATCGCTGGTGGCGCTAAGAAACTGGATGCCGAGAAGTATTACGCGCTAGCCTCCAAGAAGATTTACGCCGATGCGGCAGAGGCCAAGGCTACGGCCGAGAAAGAGGCGGCCGACAAGGCTGCAAAGGCGTGGGACGACGCGAATGCCAAGCAGATCCAAGACGTCAAGGACACCTACGACGCGTATATCGATGCCCTGGGTGACTATGCGGACAAGCAGAAGGACGTGCAGGGCGCCCTGACGCAAGCGATCATCGACAACTATTCGACACAAGAGGACGCGGCGGTCTCGGCCCTTGAATCAGAACGCGACACGGCGATCGACACCATCAACGATCAGATCGATGCCCGGAACAGACAACTCGAGACGACCCTCAACAACATTTCGATTGAGAAAGATGCGGCACTCGGGATCTTCGACACGCAGATTCAGGCCTTGCAGGATGCACATGCGGCAACCGAACGGGCAGAGCGTGTTGCTGGCCTGCGGGCAGATGTCGCTAGTGCGACGACGGCAGAGGAACGCTTGAAGACACAGAAGGCGCTGGATAAGGAATTGGCAGATGAAGCCTACAGCGACCAGCTCGAGGGCCTCAGAAAGCAGCGTGCGGCGGCCTCTGACTTCTGGGACGCGCAGACAAAGGCAGCGCAGACCGTAGCTGCGTCGGACCTGCAAGTGCTCAAGGACCAGGTGACGGCCACACAGGATTCTTATGACAGCCGGATCACCTCGGTCAAAGCCTACTATGACAACCTGAAACCCCATCGCAATGCAGATGCCGAAGCGGAGAAGTTGCTGGCCAATAAGACGCAGGGCGAGATCATGGCCATGCTCCAGGGCAGGTTAGGGGAATGGAAGGCGCTTGGCACGCAGATAGGCGATTCGGTTTATGCTGGGTTGGAAAGGGCAATAGATGCTCTCAACACGCTTATCGGGACGACGATCCCGGTGGCTCCGGTAACGGGCGGGGGAGGCGGTGGTCGGGCGATGATTGCCCATGCTGCCGGCGGGTACTTCACGACGCCTCACATCGCGGCGATCGCCGAGCGCGAACCCGAATTCGTTGTGCCTCAATCGCAGGCGGCGGCCTTCGCTGCGCGGATGGGCAATATGCCGGTCAACGTCACCTACAACATCAATGGCGCCAGCGACATCCCAGCGATCCGCCTGGAACTGCAGCACCACGACAAGGAACTGCTTGGCATGCTAAGAGGTGGCCGATGGTAAGACTCTATTGGGGCACGGGCGGGAGTGACTATACCGAGGTCTCGGAGAGTGAGGCCCTGGCTATCCGCTACGAGCGCACGGTCATCACTGACCATGTTCCGTACAGCAACCACGTGGTGAGCACAGAGCAGGGCTACCAGGCGCGCATTGCCTTCTCGACCTTCATGAAAACGACAGCGACACGCGACGCCCTCCTGGGACATCTGCCAGACGTGTACAAGGTGTCCATCGACAGCGGGACGTCCTACCGCCTGACGATCGACGTAGGGCATGAGGTACGCCGGGAGTGGCTCGACCTCTGGCCAGTCGACCTCGACTTGGTGTGCGACGCGGACGCGCTGAGTTCGACCCTGCATTCCGTCGCGGGAACTGCGGCAGTCCCCAATGCCGGCAACCGGGCGGCCAGCCCCATCTTCACTATCACGATCGGCACGCAGATCACGGCCCTGACGATCTCGGATGGCGTCCGGACACTGACCCTGACCGGAACATATGCCGTCGGGCACGTGCTGGTCATTACCGACTGGAAGGCGCTCGACAATGCCGATGAAGTAACACTCCTCATGAGCGGCGACTATCCGAAGGTTCCTGCGAGCGCGACGACCTTCACCTTCACCATCACGGGCGTCACCGCCGTAGCAACCAAGGTCGTCATTACCTACCGCGACACGTGGAGATAGAATGCCAGTGCCGACGATCCAGCTGCTGGCACCACACCCGACCGAGGACCCGGCCATCTGGCTCCTGCGGGCGTACATCAGTGACCTTGGCGGCTCTCCTACCGCCGTCGAGTTCCACTACGGAGCCACGACAGACTACGGCACCACGGCGGCAGTCGCCGGCAACCCAGCGGTCAAGACCGTCGTCACGAAAGCCGTGCGCCTGGTAGCCGACACGACGTACCACGTGCGGGTACGGGGCACGAACACGACCGGGGCAACCGATACGGCCGACAGCGTTCTCCAGACAAGCAGCAAGCAGCGCTGGCGCGCGTATTCCGAGGTCGCATAATGGCCTACAAAATCCTCGAAAACGTCTTGTCGGCAACCGTCAGCGAGGCGCGAAACGCTCCGGCCACGGCCGCCACGATCGTCATAGCGGGCGCAACCGACATCGTTCACGGTGACACGGTTGTCCTCACGCATGATCAGGCAGGCAAGCGGGCACTCTATCCCCTGCAGGCTGTGAAAGTCGAGTACGCGAACGGCAGGACCACCATCACGGCGCGGTCCCTGCTCACCCAACTCTTCAACTGCATCCTGCCCGAGATGCCGGATCAGGTCGGTGAGGCGTCGGTCATCGTCAAGGCGGTCCTCGCAGCCCTGAACACCGCGCTCTTTGCGGACGTTTACGTCAACGATGACAACTTTGTAGCGACGGGCACGACGTATGGCTTGGTCAACGTCAGCCATCGCAAGGTCGGGGAGCTCCTCCAGGACATCTGCAAGGACACGCAGTTCGTCATGTGGATCGGGTACGACGAAATCAACGACAAGATGAACGCCTTCTTCTTCAAGCCCATCAGCGTCATCACGCAGGACCTGGGGGCGGTCAAGGAAGGGGTCAACATCGTCTCGGAGACGGTCCAGAAGGGGTCAGTCGACGACATCACGAACTACGTCCTCATGTACTACTTTCCGCGCCGCTATCCCTATGGTGAGGACTGGACAGAACCACCTCCCATAGCGCCTGGCACGGCAGCTAAGACGTGGTATGCCGACTATGCAGCGCAAGCTCGAATACCGGGCGCGGCGCGCGAGGTTCGCCTGTTCCAGACAGGGCCGGTCACGACCCTGAGTTCCGACTGCGTCAATGAAGATCACCTGCACGTTGGCGACACGACGGGCTTCGAGGACGCAGGACTCTTGCTCATCGACGGCTACGCCCTCGTCTACTACGCGAGCAAGACCGCGACGACCTTCGTCCTGCCAGGCGCCATCAACGGCAAGTGGTCCGACGGCGCGATCATCTGCCAGGGTTGGATGAGCGACGGCGACTACGATCCCACGTGCGAGGCTGTGTCCGTCATGATGGCGCCAATCACGGAGGCCGTAGACCAACTCGACTTCTATGTTGACAGTATCCACGGCACGCCCGGCAACATCAAAGTCTACGTCGTGTCCAGCGAATACGGGCAGCCACTCCAGTTGATTGGCACCATCACCCCGAGCGTCGGTTGGAACACCCTGTCCTTCGATCCGGCCGTCGTCTTCGGGGCGGGCACGTTCTACACCTTCCGCGTCGTGTTCCTCGTCGAAACAGTGGCGACCGTCAATGACTACTACACCCTAGGCATGGGACCGTCAGCAGCCGGCAACTTCTGGTATTGGTCGGCAACCGGTTCAGACGTCTTTGGCACGGTCAGCGATACCCTGCAGATGCTTTCATTCGGCCTCTTCTCCGGACTCATGACGGCACCAAACACCACCTGGGTTTGCACGGGCGCGACAAAGGCCCTGGACCAACAGGCATTCCTCTCGGCGGGCGGCACCGTCATGAACGACAACCGCGTGGGCAAGGGATGCATTCGCTTCATCGGCGCGGGAACAGCCAAGGTCGAGGACGCGTCGGACATCAGCCAATATGACCGGCTGCACTTCTTCTACAAAGGCCACATCAGCCAAGTGGAGATCATCTGCCAAGGCGGTTCCTACCTGCAGGCCCTCGACGCTACGAACAGCAGTTGGAGCGAAACAGAAGTAACGCTGGCCACGATGCTGACGACAGGAACGCCAACCGACACCCTCATCAGCATCAAGTTCACCATCACCGGCGGGTCAGCGTGGGTTGATGGCCTCTACTTCCTGGCCCCGACGTCCGGGCTACCCGTGACATGGCAGGATGATGCCTCGGTCCTCCTCTACGGACAGCACCCCGAGGTCATCTACGCGACGGGCGTGACCGAAAGCAGTTACGCCTACTCGCTGGCCCAGGCGATCGTCGCGGACAAGAAGGTCCCAAAGTACGCTGGGTCCATCGTCGTCCAGGACGTGCCTGCCCGCTGGACGCCACAGCGGTCCGTGCGCGTGATCATCCCAAGCAAGTCTATCGACGAAGTCATGGACATCTACCAGGTGACGCACACGATGGACGGCCTGGCAACCCTCGAGGTCAACAGCTTCGAGTTCGACTATGCCCGAGTCCTTGCCGGATTGCAGTCGGGCGTTGAGAACTTGCAGATATCCTTCGGTGCTACACCTCGGGCTGATGAAAGCATATCACAGCAGGTGACCGCGCAGCCGACGAACACCACAAACTTCCTGCCGAAAACCGGCGGCACCATGACCGGCGCTCTCATCACAGCAAATCATGGACTAGCGACCCTCCCCGAGGCAGTAAATGTCGTTTACGGCACCGTCGGACCACCGTCAGCTGAAACCACCCCGATCGGCACGCTGTTCGTCAACTATGTGGCCTAGATGAACACAGTCGAAGTGCTGGTTGTTGGCGGTGGTGGCTATGGCGGCTCCAACGGTGGCGGCGGCGGCGGCGGTGGCGGGCTGCTGTATGAAGCTGCACATGCAGTCACGGTCAAGGAATATCACGTCGTTGTTGGAGTAGGGAGTCAGGACAGTGTCTTCGACACCCTGGTTGCAAAGGCTGGAGGCCACGGGGCCAACAGAGACTATGTTGCGCCTGCCTCCATCGGCGGCTCAGGTGGCGGCGGCGCGAACTACTGGACAAATGGTGGAAGCGCTCTGGGAGCGGATGGCATCGCGGGACAGGGGCATGCCGGCGGAGACCACATCGGCAGGAACCAAGAAGGCGGTGGTTCTGGCGGCGGCGGCGGCGGCGCAGGTGCCCCTGGTGGCGACAGCAACGTAGGTGTCGCAGGCGCAGGCGGTGACGGCGTTGAGTGCTCCATTTCGGGCACAGCGGTCTACTACGCAGGCGGCGGCGGCGGCGGCGTCACGATCGCTGGAACGATTGGCGCGGGTGGTCAGGGCGGCGGGGGTCATGGGGGCAACAACACCAATAACGAGACGCCAGGCACTCCCCATACAGGCGGTGGCGGTGGCGGCGGGGGTCATGGGCTCCAGGGCGGTTCGGGCATCGTCATCATCCGCTACCTCACCGGCAGTCTGCTGGGAGTCGGCGGCACGATCACCGTGGACGGGCTGTACACGATCCACACGTTCACGGTGAGTGCGTATTTCACCGTATACCTGCCAATGTTGGCGGCGATCAACATTGCGGACACCTGGAAAGCAATCAAATGGGGAGCGTCGCGCTTGAACGTCGCACACGCGTGGCGTGTGATCAGCGCCCTGTACATCAATGAGGGCAACGCGTGGAAACAGATATACCCGCTGTTCCTCATGCTCGAGGACAGGTCGCACGTGCTCCTCGAGAGCGGCGACAAGATCGTCATGGAGGATCAGTAATGGCAGACACGAAAATCACGAACCTGACCGAGGACACGCTACCGCTTGAAACCGACCTCGTCATGACGGTCGATGACCCCGCTGGCACGCCTGTCAACAAGAAGGTCACGCTCGCCAACCTCCTGCGGTTCGCGTTCCTCAAATCATTGTTCACCGCCAAGGGAAGTCTGATAACGGCAAGCGGTTCGGCGACGCCGGTTGAACTTGTGGTTGGAACGGACGGGAAAGTGCTCACGGCACAAGCCGACGGCACTGTGGCATGGGAAAGTCCTGCGGCGGTTGGTACTCCGCTTGAAACAATCCTCACAGCCAAGGGAAGCATTGTCACGGCAAGTGGCGCGAACACGCCTGTGGAACTGCTGGTTGGGACAGACGGGCGTGTATTGACCGTGCAACCTGATGGCTCTGTCGCATGGGCAATTCCGACAGGTGGCGGCGGGGCAGAAGCATCGTGGGTTGAAGAAGATGTGAACGGCGACCTGATGCCGTGTCTGGTGGCTGTCGCTGGTATCTATCTTGAAGAAGATGTTGATGGCAATATCATGCCCGTCTAAGGAGCGTTGACACATGGCAACCAAAAATATCGTCCCACGAGCAAACAATGAGGGTCAGATTGGTACGGCGGCAAAGAATTGGAACAAGGTCATCACGAATGAATTGAACATCGGGACAATCGTTGTTGCCGCTATTGGCGCAGATGGTTGGGCGGCACTCGGAGCCTGTACCTACGAAGGCGCGGACGCCCCGACGTATACAATCTCGTTCGCTTCGGATATGACCGCAGTCCTCGGCGTCGGCATGCGGATCAAGGTAACCGACAGCACCGTCAAATACTTCATCATCGTGGCTGTTGGAACGTACACCGCTGGCAAGACCATCATCACGGTCTATGGCGGCACAGACTACACGTTGAGTGGGGGGGCGATCACGTTCCCATACTATTCCGTGCACAAAGCACCGTTCGGCTTTCCTCTCAGTCCACTCAAATGGGAACAGCGTTTTGTCCAGACAAGCGATGTCACCACGAATACGCCAACGCAGAACATTTGGTACAACGTGGCTTCGCTGGCGATTCCGATTGGCGCATGGGCTGTATCGTATGAAGGAATCATCGGTGTTGTCAGCGCGGCTTCCAAGACAGGAGTGCGTGTGTCGGGAACGCTCTCAACGGCAAATAATTCAGAGAGCAGTACGGAAATGAGCGCATATCAGGGTATGTCGGGTGCGGCTGGAACACTGGTCTGCATTGCGACAATCGGGAAGCGGAAACTGTTGACGCTGACAAGCAAGGCAACGTACTATTTCAACTACAGGACAATCTCACCAACTGCTGATATTGCCTCTTTGGTCACAGCATATGCCAACCAACCCTTGGTCATCGTGGCGTTGTGCGCCTATCTGTGATATTGACCAACGCCAAACTCATGGGGTTCGCATGACCTACTGGTTCAAGGTTCTCTGCGCAACGATTGACCGGAACCACATCAACTGGTAAACTAGAATATGGAGGTATGACATGCCCGATGGAATGGAGGTTCTTAGTCAGAAGGTCGAGGACCTTACGATGGCAGTCACAAGAGTTGATATAAACACCCAGAAAATGTCTTGGGTCCTATCCGATCCTGACGTTGGGCTAGTGCGGCAAGTCCGGGAACTCGCAACAGTCGTCGGTGGCTTGAAAGAAACCGACCAAGATCATGAGACGCGGATCAAGGCGATTCAAAGTCGCCATGACACCCAGGATAAGACTGCGGCAGAACTGCGACAGCCAGCGATCGCCTCCTTCTTTAGTCTGGTCGAGAAATTGCTGTTTTTGGTCATATCTGTGGCGCTTGGATGGTTGTGGGCTATCAAGAAATAGCCGAAAGGAGAGTTATGGACAGATTCTTTCATCTGAAGTTCAAAAAGTGGCAGTTCATGAAAGGGTTCGGAAACTTTGTGCCCGGCCCCGCGAGGATCCCGCATTGGGATGCCCTCTTCAAGTTGTATGCGCCGCGCGATACGGCGTGGGGTCCTGACTATGGCGAGAGGTTTGTCCTCGAGCTGAACGGTTTGCACCCACTGACTCGCGTTTCCGAGGCGGCCGATACTTTCATTTCCGATGACAAGAAGTACACCGTCCTGATCAAGGACCGCGGCTTCTTGCCCGACGAACTCGAGTACACGGGCAATATTCAGACCGACGTGGTTGAGTACATCAATGGTCTTGACTTGATCGGAGCAGAAAGGGCTGCTGCTCTGAACGACATCGAGAAGGCCAAGTTCTCATATATCGAGATCACGCAGGCCCGCGATCTACTCATCGCCTATTTCAATGGAGCCAAGACGGGGGTGCGTGAAGATGGCACAGTCGGGTACATTGGTTGGACGCCGTGGATTGAGGCTCTTCAGGCTCTCCACGCGGCTCATCCTGTGCGTTCTGTTGATTCTCCCCACTACAATCACAAGGAGGGGCGCACCATCAAGGGCGCCAACGTCGAACTTCGTGTGGGCGGCGAGGTCTATCGCACCGCTGACTGGTATTGGCATGGTGATTCTACCAGCCAGGACCAGGTGGCAGACCCCAAGACTATCGGGGACTACGGCGGGCTTACTCGCTGCAGCACCGTCGAGAACTACAGCTTCGCCAGTTTCCACTTCGAAGTCGTCAAAGCAGGCATTCCCTCCACAACCGACGAATAGGTCAGGGGATCCGGTGAGCAAGGCAACATTATTCATCGCCAAGGTTTTGCCGTATGCCAAGCAGGCCGTCGCGGGGACGCTGGTCCCCGCTGGCCTGATTACGGCACAGTGCGGGGTCGAGGCGACATGGGGCAGCGATCGCCTCGTGGCATACAACAACCTCTTCGGAGTGAAGGCATACTCAAACTGGAAGGGGAAGACGGTGACGCTTCCAGCCGACGGACAGGCGGCGGTGAAGTTCCGCTGGTACGATAGCCTCGAGCAGTGCTTCAAGGCTCAAGTGGATCTGCTGACCTCGGACTATTACGCCTATGCCTACAAGTGGCTGCCGACTGATATCTGGCGATTTGTCCAGGAATTGCAGCGCGGACCGAAGGGGAAGGGCGGTGGCTATTGCACCAACCCGCAATATGCAGACCTGATCCTGGAGATCATGGAGGACTTCAAACTCATGGATGACTACAAGGTAGAGCGGGCGCGTGATCTAGGGCGCCTAGAGAAGGCTGGTATTCTCAAACCGGCGACGCCGGCTGATGTGACGAAGTTAGTGCCAAAGGACGAGCTCGCGGTGATTCTCTGCCGCGTGGTCGACGCCTTGGCGAAAGGAGTGAAGATCTGATGGAGAATCTAGTACAGGGATGGACTATCCTCGAGGGCCTGATCGTGACGGTCATCGTCTCCCTGCTGACGCAGTGGGATATCAAGGGCAAATGGGCCCCGATCGGCACGGCACTGAAAGCCTTGCTGACCCTGCTTATTGCCTTCGTCGTGGCTGTGGTCGAGGGGCTGTGGCTTCAGACCTTCACCTGGCAGACCCTATGGGCAAACCTGCCGGCGATCGTCGGTTGGGCGATGGGTATTTACGGCCTGATCATCAAACCTACGGACAAAGTCATACAGGCAAAGTTGGCCAGGGACGCACTGAAATAACCTACTTCAGAAGGTGACATAGAAAAAGCGAAGCGGCCCGGGTGAGCGGGCCGTTCCGCATAGGTAGGGGCTGAGTGGGTTACCCGAAGGTAGTTGCACACTAAGGCAGCCCCATAGGTCAGGGCGGGTGCGATTCGAACGCACTCAAAGACCGTGCCGGTCGCGCGTAACCGGACAACACCGCGGACGCGTCTAGCCACGTTGCCGCCGCCCCATAAGGTCGGGTCCGAGAAGGAGGGCACTGGAACCGGACCCGACGTTACATGATACCATGAAAGTGCGCAGGGTACAGATCCGCGAGGCTCGAAGCCTTGGAACGACACCGACAATGCCCGCAGGCGCGCTGATAGGGCCTGTCTTGGGTGATTGTCTCGTCAACTGTGTCGAAAGTGTGTCGTTTCTCGGTTGACACGGTGGTGGTAGTGAGTATGGTTGGATTAGGAAGGCAAGACGAGCCTTCGGAGCACTTCTACAGCACCTTGACAACGAGAGCACCGTGAGAGTAGAGGGGAAGGTCCGGCTCACGAGTTGGTAACTGCTACAGATGAGGGCGGGATCAAAATATGCCAGTCCCTCCGCCTGTCTTAACGCATAGCCCACCAGCTACGAACGGCGGCATGTACAAGACACGAGGCACACGGGGACGCCTGCTGGTTCCCGCTCTCACCTGTGGCAGCCGCCACAAATCTACAAGCCGAACAGGTCGTTGCAGTCGAGGACTAAAGAACGGAGTGCCGCCGAGCACCCGTGTCGTCGCAGCCAAGGACCTGTTCGCTATCCAAGGAGGAGAAGATGACAGAGAACGAACTGCAGGAACTTGTCGATCGACTCTGCGATCAGTACGGTTACGAGCATGCGCAGGTTCAGGTGAAGGCCTTGCGGAGTTCGTATGCCTGGTGCAAGTACAAGACGAGACTTATCGTGTTCGACACGAGATTCGCCATGAGCAACACCGAGCGCACGCTGACGCGGGTCGCCAAGCATGAAATCGCACACCTGAAGTACCACAGCCACAGTCACCTGTTCGCACTGGAACTCGAACGTATGGGCATGCGCGCCTACAAGAGCACGCGCGGTCACCTGCAGGTGAAAGGTGGACAGCAGCACGTCTATACAACAGCATATTGGAGTGAACGGATCAAGGTTCGCCGGTATTAGGGGAGACATTATAGGAAGTGCCCCTGCCACGGGCTCGCTGTGGCAATCTCAACGGGGCTGCCGTATGAATGCACCATCCGATGCAAGATCGCCGGCGGGCATACGCAAGGAGGTTTGTGTGACCTATCGAGAGTTGGTTCAGAAACTGGAAGGGCTCGACGATCTGCGTCCGATGATCGAAGCCATTGAAATCGGCAGCCTTGATCCTGATGTCCTCTTCTGGGATATTACGGAGGGCGGGATGTGCGGCGATCAGGTGATGGCCTGGCCTACCGAGCAGGACAGTGAGAACGATGATGGACAGCGGGCGTTGGTCCGCGTGGAACTGGAGGCATTGACATGAAGAGTCATCTGACCGAGGCGCGAGAAATGATGGAGATGGGTTTGAAGAAAGAGCCCCTCCATGCATTGCCGGCGTTGGTAAGTCCTGACCGCAGTAAGAAACCGGAACCGAAACTCTGCCCGCACTGCATCGGTCGTCGTTGCGACTGGTGGGGAACTGGCGAATGCCTAGGTGGGATGAAGACATGAACGCGGACATCTTCTACTGTGTCGCTCTGGTGGCACTGCTGATTGGTTTTCTAGCCCGTAAATTCAAATGTCTGAAGGAGAGGTGACATTATGAAGCACGAGGTTACAGCGAAAGATGCGATCGAGATTCTGACGCTTTACCTGCAACACAAGAACGAGTGGGGAGGCATTATCATCCGCGACGGTCCACGCGCCGGCCTTCGTTGGCACTGGAGCCGGACCTTGCCCGACTGCATGGAGAAGGGGCGATGGTGTTTGATCCAGACGTGCCCGCATACCTACCTGGAGGTCCAGGATATCAACGTACTTTCAACCAAGATCAACAAGGTACTTGACGGGGTGACGCTATGAGCAGAACAGCAGGACCTGTTACAACTTTGAGCCCTATGTTGGGGTTGATCGATGACACGGACGAGACCGGTGATCTGACGCGAACTGCCGGTTGGGATTCTAGGTTGGATGACTTCAAGGCACAGGCCCTGCAGGAACGGTGCGGGATTTGTTGCATCGTCGCCTGTGGAAACTGTCCAGAGATTGGCTGCCAGGACCGCCTGACGAAAGGACACGTATGAGCAGAACCCTGGCAGAGACAGCAGAAGTATCTATTGCGGCAGACGCTTGGGCGCGAAGCAGCATCATGGCAATCCTGAAGGCCGAGGGCCTCGTGCGATTCACCGACGGGTCCCTCTTCCTGGCGACGCGCAAGGACGACGTGATCGCCGACGAGGTATTCGCCAGGCGAGGATATATTCGTTACCGCCTCGAGCCAGCGGGCGCAGAAGAGACATTCGCGCTGGCCTATTCCCAACTGCATCGGGCAGCGGGCGACCTCCACATGACAAGTCTGTTCGCCAAGGGCGACAGAGTCGTTATGTTTACCGGATGGGAGCCGGATCAGGCGCTTGCCCCGGGCTTCTATTCGCATTATCTGAGGGCGGAGGACGTCACAGTGCTGGTCCGTGCCGCGATCGATGTTCAAGACGTCTCGAGTGACGAGTTAGCGGCAGCCAGCGATATCTTAGAGAAATCTGAGGGGGAGATGAGCAATGGACTATGAGCCGAAGGTTGGAGATTGGATCCGGTATGAAAGCGAATATGGACTGAAGATTGGCGAAGTGAAATATGTGAGGAAGGCAGAGAAACCCGAGGACCATGATACTGGCCCTTGTCATCGCGTTGACCTTTTCTATACGGAGGATGACCGGGTTGCGAAGAGTGAAATATTGGAAGTCCGGTGTGCCGAGAAGAAAGGAGAGGTTCTATGATCAAGCGACTGCACTACGAAAGTCCACTGGCCAAGTGGGTCAGGGAGCAGAAGATGACGCAGTATGAGTTCGCCATCAGGGTCGGAGTAGGTGAGACCATGATCCGGAGGTACATCGCTGGCATCGCTACGCCGACGGGCATTCGCCTGGAACGGATCACCAAGTTGACGGGGTTGACGGGCGCCATGCTCGAGGCTGGTCGGTATACCTCGGAGAAGTGAGATGGTTACACTCAAGGTGACGGTCGGTACGAAAACGCTGCCCTCGCTAGAGAGCATCACTGCCTACCTCAGCAACACCACTGGAGGGCCTAGGATGCGAAGTCCTTGGCCCTTTCTTATTCTCGAGCTGAATGGGGAACAGGCAATGGACCTGGCGCACAATATCCTCGAGGCCAATCCCCTGGAGCAGTCATGACCGCCACACTCTGGTTCGTACTGATGGCCTTTGGCCTCGGGGTCATCTGCGGCATCGGCCTCGGGATCATTCTCGTCTACAAGCGCGAGGACTGGCTCGTTAAGCTGCATCTCGTCGAGTGACTTGACAACAAACCGTAACAGATGATAGTGTCGATAGAGGGGCTTGGAGAAGGCCTGCTACCTTCTGACGCCCTGCTCACCGTCCGGCGGCCCCTCTGTCTTAACTCATGACGGTGACACAAAGGGATGGTGACCGTGAGTAACGCGAATCCACAACTAGACGACGGGTACACGCCCATCGCTAATTCGATTATGGATGCCCTCGCCCGCACGCGGTTTTCCGGCTATGACCGGAGCGTCCTGGACTTCATCTTTCGCAAGACCTACGGTTGGTCCAAAAAGTCAGACCAAATCAGTCTGAGTCAATTCGTGGATGGGACCGGATTATCGAAGCCCCATGTCGTGGACACGATCAATCGCCTCGTGAAGAGAAACATCATCCACAAGACCGTTCCCAAATTCGGGAACGACAAGAGCGCAATGTACGAATTCAACAAGCATTACGGGGCATGGATATCGTTGCCGAAATCGGGAACGTTCCCGAAAATGGGAACGCTACCGTTCCCGAAATCGGGAATGAAACCGTTCCCGAAAATGGGACCCACAATATCAATAGAAGATAAATCAAAAGTACAAGAGTGTGCGGCCCAGGTTGTTGTACCAAAGGCGACCATGACTCCCGAGACGGCCGAAGTCCTGGCATATCTGAACCAGAAGGTTGGCAGGAAGTTCAGGGTGCCTGGTGAGATCGGGGCACGGTTGAAGGACTACACGGTGGCCGACTGCAAGATGGTGATTGACAAGAAGTGCGCGGAATGGCTCGGCACGAAGTTCGCTAAGAACCTCGACCCGCTCTCGCTGTTCCGCGTCTGCAATTTCGACCGGTATCTCAACCAACTCGACATCCCGCGATCGTCGGCGAAGGCTGCAGACTTCTTTCGGAAGCCCCTCGGCACTGATCGGGATTGGAGCAAGGTGCCTGATCATTTCCCGGGGGGATCTCCAGAGTTAACGGCAGCCGAGAAGGCTGATTTTGCGGCGCGCGAAGCAGAGATCCAAGAAGCAGACAAGAATCACAGGAGGCAGACATGACAGATTCAGCATTGGAACTAACGCTCGAGACGATGGCGGCCCATGCGCAGGAAACGGACCCGCTGATCGCAGAGGAACTTGCCGAACTCAACAAGGCCCGCCGCACGGTCTGGTTGTCGGATCTGAGGGCCATGATCATCCAGGAGGGCTTTCGCCGGTATCTCGCGTGGGATGCTGACCTTTGTACTAAGCCGGAGGCGATGCAGAAGGCATTTAACCGGTGTAAAGGAGGTACGGGCATCGTCATCGAGGGCGCGATCGGCACCGGGAAGAGCACGATGGCCGTGCACCTGTTACTCGGCCTGGCGCTACGTGACGTGACGGCGATGCAGGAGCGGGGCTTTGAACTGCCCGAGGTGGAGTCCTTCGCTTATCTTACGCGGTCCGCTGACCTGTTTCGGGCGCTGAGTGCTCGCTATGGAGACGCGAAGGAGCACGGGAATATGTTGCTTGGGCGGGCCAAGATGGCGCGGTATCTGTTGGTCGACGACGTCGGGCGAGAGGAAGAGGACGGCGAGTCGTTCGCTGCCTTCCAGGCCCTGGTGGACTACCGGTACGCGCAGGAGAAGCCCGTGATCATCGCCACGAACATGGCGCCAGTCGAATATGCGCCGGCCTCAACTGATGTGGCAACCGGCCAGACCGTCCCAGCGGGCGCGAAGGCGCACTGGTGTGCCATTATCAGCCGGTGGCACCAGGCGGCCTCGTGGATTACCCTCGAGGGCGACGATCTGCGGACACACTAAGGAGGCGTCGGTGAAACGGATTGGATGGTTGGTCGCTCTCACGGTTGCCGAATATGAATCCCTGGTCTGCCGGTGCGAGGACGCCGAGGCGCACGCTGCGGACTTTGCAGAAGAACTGAGCCGGATGCAAGCAAGCCGGAGGGGCGAGCGGAAGGTTGCCTTCTATGCCGGCAAGTTTGCGGCTTCCGGCGGGTACGGCAGATGGTTGAAGGACACGAAGGCGAAACTGGTTGTGACGAAGGCAGCGCTGATGCTGACACTTGACCAACTGGCGCGGTGGCGGCCGTTCGTGGAATGCCTCGAGACCTACCCCGGGGAGATTACGGACTATCCGAATGAGATGAGTGATCTATTTGCAGCTGCCGAGTTCGCTGAGGTTGGCGCACAGGTAGCAAAGGAGAGGGGGTACGCATGAAGTGTATTGACTGCAGCAAACACGGCCGTGTCTACTGTGCCGTGGGTGAGACGATCCTGAAGTCTGAACTAGTCTGCCAGGCGAGCGGAGACAAACCGGTCGTGACGGGCGCGAGTAAGGCAGTTATGGCGGCAACGGAAGCACCGGCATGGTGTCCGCTGAAGAAGGTGACTAATGCTAGCAGTTAAGGAACTGCGCGACGGGTTGGTTAGGATCCTGACGGTTCAATCTACGATGTGTGGTGACCCTATTGATACCGAAGCCATAGGACTTGTTGACTCCCTTATCGTTGCCGTGGGAACCGCGGCAGAGAACAATATATTGGAGGCGATGCGCTCGCGGGCCGGTTCGTGGATGCTCGACTCTCCCTATCAGGTGGTGCGTCAGTACATTGAAATGCTGAGATCGGTTGACGCACTGACTACTCCTGCCTTGCACGATCCGACAGCGGACGAGAAGATTGCCAGGCTCGCGGAGATTGTTCGGCCGCTGGATGAGGAACCGGTTGAGGTGATCACCAGGGCGGGGAGCGCTCCGGAGGAGAACCCGGGAATGACCGTTGAGGAGAAGTTGATAAAACTGAGCAAGATGTTCCCGAACAAGCATGTTGCTCTCATATATAAAGAGGGGGACAACAATTACGACATCTATCTGGGGGATAAAGACTATCCATTCAGACGCGGATTCTCTGCCACAGAAGCGCTTGACAAAATGTTGACACTCGAACCCGATATGGGTGAGGACTGTGCCTTTTTTGTTCCCGCAAAGGAGAAGCCGGCGATGGATAAACTAAGCGCTGAGGAATTGGTTGACCTTCTCTGCGATACATCTGGAATTGAATATTGTAGACTGGTACACCGCCTGTATGAAGCCGCAATTGCAAAAGGTGCAGAGCAGGCGGGAGAGACGGCAGTCGGAACAATCGCAATCAAATGTCCTAAGAATGGCTGCCCATCGATTGACCGTTTGACATTGAGACATGAGGAATGTCCTTATGACTGGAACGAGTACGTTCTTCTTCCTGTCTTCGGCTCGCCCATCCAATCAAAGAAGGAGTGGGAGATCCAGATGTTGCGCTCAGATATACATGCTCTCGAAGGGTTGCTTGCGGACCTGCCAGCGGATCATGTTATTGAGCGTCTAGGATTCGAGTCGCAGAAGCAAGAAGATGAAGAACGGTTGGCCGTCCTCGCCCCGAAGGTGCAGTCATGAACGTCCGAGAGATGATTGAGGACTATCTGACAGCCAACGGTTATACCGGACTTGTGTGCGACGAGATACCCTGTGGTTGTATTCTCGGTGAGTTGGAACCAGGTGGCGATTGCATGTGTTGTGACGTCTGCGAAGCGGGGTACGTCCATTACTGTGAGGACTGTCCGGCGGAGATTCAAGCCGAGTGTGGTGTCGAAGGTTGCCCGTGCCAAGGGGGCTACTGCGTCGGTCCCGAGAAGGAGCTGAAGGTGCGAGAGCCAGACCCACCGCCTGAACCGTGGATCACGGATGCGAAGTTGCAAGACGTGGTGGAGTTCTACTATGGTGTCATATTGAACGAGCAGAAGATGACCGGCTTGGTGAAGTACATCGACCCTGATCACCATTTCTTGCAGGTTCTTGTTGAGGGGCGAGAGACATTGGTGGGGGTCACGCAGGCGGCATTCATCCGCATAGTCCCTGCTGCCGAGGTGAAGCCGTGACCTTCCTGCAGGCGTGGCTCAAGCAGTTGAGGGGAGGTTTCCCTCGGCCGGACTTCACGAAGGGCGACGAGATCAATCTGTACGATCCAAAGGAGCATAGGACGTTAAGAGGGAGGGTGTTTGCTGCCTGTGGAGAGGGAGGCATTGTCGTCGAGAGTCTCGATAGTCATGGAACGCGACTTATGTATACGGTCTCGAATGCCCAACTGCGAAGGATGGTGAAGCCATGAAGTACCAGATAACGCTGGACACGAAACCAGACCATTGCCTACATTGTCTGTTCAGAGACAGAATAGAAAGCGATGGTTGCATCTTGCAATACGAAGACAATGGAGAGAATGTCTCCCCGCATTATTCCTGTGTAGAGTTTGAGAACTGGGAAGCGCAAATGGCAAAATGCCCGATTAAGGAGGCGGCGGGATGAACCGGACAAAGATCGACTGGGCTGAGTACTCATGGAATCCGGTGACGGGGTGCCTAGGTCCTGACGGGCGCGGACCCTGTAGCTACTGCTATGCCAAGAGAATCGCGGCCCGGTTTGGGGCGGATACGTATTATTTCGACAGCGCCTATCCCGAGCGAGTACGTCTCCATTACATCCGCCTTAACATCGAAGACGAGTTCATCGATCTGAACTTTCGTGACAGGAACGACCGGCCGATGGAGCTCGGCAATCTCGAATGTCGTTCAGTCTACCCCTTCAAGTTCGAGCCGACCTTCCACGAATACCGCCTAAGTGAACCGGAGTGGCTCAAGAAACCCTCTCGCATCTTCGTCGGCAGCATGGGAGACACGTTCGGTTCATGGGTGCCGACTGAATGGATTACGAAGGTCTGCGAGGCATGCGACAAGGCCCGACAGCACACCTATCTGTTCTTGACAAAGAATCCGATGCGGTATCGGTGTCTGGTTCCCGTCTTCGACAAGTACCTGCCTCCGTCCTTGAAATGGGGGGCACGGCCGAACTGGTGGTTGGGCGCGACGTTCGATACCGCCAACGATACCTCGACCTTTCGTGATCACCTGGCTGAGATCAAGGCTCGCGGTTACCATACCTGGGCTTCGGCTGAGCCCCTGCTCGAGGACATTGCTCCTATGATGGACTGGGAGGACAGCATCGACTGGCTGGTGATTGGTGCCATGACTGGACCAGGAGCAAAGAACCGGCAGCCGCAGCGGGCGTGGGTTCAGACGCTTGTCGAGGGCGCGAAGGCTCACGGGATCCCAGTATTCATGAAGCGCAACCTCCAGGCAGTGTGGGGTGCGTTACTCATCCAGGAACTGCCAAAGGACATGAAATGAAGCGAACCGAATTGAAGCGCACTCCATTTAGGCGCAAGCCGGCGAAGCCTCGGTCCCGAGCAGTGAAGCTAGCCCACAAGCGCAAGGCGGCTAAGAACAAGGTCGTCAAGGAGAATGATCAGATTCTCCGGGCGCTGGCTCTCATGCGCGACGGGCGATGTGTCGTACCCGACTGCGAGCATCCCATGAACAAGCTGGAGGTCAGTCACATCTATCCGAAGGGGGAGGCGCAGTTCCCGCATATGCGCTGGATCCTAGAAAATGTCGAGATCCGGTGTGTCGGGCATCATAAGTTCCTGCCAGGTAGTCCGCATAACGATGCCGGCGGCTGGGGTATCTGGGTGATGCAACTGCCTCGTAAGCGTATGAATCTGCTGAAGCGTGAGGCCGCTCGTCGTGGCCTCGTGAAGGTTGATCGGGCGTTCATTGATCAGTGGAACGTCGACCTGCGTGCTGCATACCTGCGGGCGACGGGCAGTGCCTGGGGGGAATGAGATGTGGTACAATTTGCGATGGAGTTGGCGGTTGCTAGGTTTTGAGGTGATTCCTCCCGACGATAAGGTCAGTTACGATGACTTCGGTGGTTGTCTGAGTATCAACGCCGGGATCAGGCACAGAGAAGACTGTGCAAACCGCAGTCCGGATTGTCTGCGCTGTGATGAGTACACGTTCTGCTATGGCAAAGAGTTAGATGAGAATCGCCCTCACTTTCGGTCAATACGAAAAGGCAGTTGATGATCACTCTCTATTCTGGCGATTGCCTGGCCATTATGCCGACCTTGCCCGACAACAGCATGGAAGCGATCATTACTGACCCGCCGTATAACGAATGCAACAGGGATGACCACGGCCTGCGGTCATTCGACAAGGGTATTGCCGACAGCAGTCCGATCGACATCCCAGCGTTGGCCGACGAGTTTGTCCGCCTGGCGAGGGGATCCGTTTATGTGTGGTGTGGGTTCAGACAGGTATCGGCTTGGTGCGACGCCCTGGTCCTCCGCGGCCTGTCGATACGGGTCGGGGTATGGGATAAGATCAACCCGTCGCCCGTTGCCGGCGACTACCTATGGCTGTCGGCTCTCGAACTCTGCGTGTATGGGCGCAAGCCCCTCGCCTACTTTTCAGAACACTGCGCAAAACCGATATGGAGCGGCCCCTCGGAACTGGTGGACGGATTTCCAACCCCGAAGCCGGTCTGGCTGATGCGGCGCCTTATTCAGGCAAGCGTCTCGCCCGGCGGTCTCGTCCTCGACCCGTTCATGGGATCAGGGTCAACGGGTGTGGCCTGCATCTTGGAGGGCAGAAACTTCGTGGGGATCGAACTGAATAAGGAATATGCTGAAATTGCGAGAAGGCGGATAGACGATATGGTCGGCCCACTATTCACCGGGGTGATGTGTGATTGATACGATCCTGGTGGGCGACGTCCGCTCCTGCCTGAAGCAGGTCGAGGATGGCTCCGTGCAGTGCGTGATCACCTCGCCGCCGTACTGGGGCCTCCGCGACTATGGGACGGCGAAGTGGGAGGGCGGCGATCCGGACTGCGACCATCTAGGGCCACCGAAGGCGACTCAGGCTGGGTTCAACGAACGCTGGTATGGCAAGGCCCCAGTTGCTAGCAACAAGCAGGGCGAGCTCCGGATCCCCTACCGCGGGACCTGCGGCAAGTGTGGTGCCCGTCGCGTCGACAACCAACTCGGGCTCGAGCCGACACCCGAAGCCTACGTTGCCGACCTTGTAGCGGTCTTTCGGGAGGTGAAACGGGTTCTGAGAGAGGATGGGACGGTCTGGTTGAACTTGGGAGATTCCTATGCCGGAAGCGGGAAGGGACGCATGGGAGACGGGAGTCATTGTGAAGGAGGGAAACAGGCGACCGACGCGGGATCCTGTAACGGAGAACTATACAGGACCGACATCAATGCTTGCAAGCCGAAAGACCTCGTGGGGATCCCCTGGATGGTCGCCTTTGCTCTGCGTGCTGATGGTTGGTGGCTGCGGTCCGAGATCATATGGGCTAAGCCCGGACCTATGCCGGAATCGGTACAGGATCGGCCGACGCGAAGTCATGAACAGGTATTTCTCCTGGAAAAGTCCGGGCGGCCACTACTCTGGGTGCACCGAGACCATGCTTATCACGATGCGGTCTACGTCGAGCCCGAACCCGACTATCGATGGACAAACGTACTGACGACAGAGGAAGTGGCGGTTGAACCGAAAGATTGGGCAACTGCGATGTACCTCGATGATCATGGGAAAGAACAGAAGCTCTGGGAACGGCGCAACCTCTGGAGAAGCTGCGAATATTACTACGATGCGGAAGCGATCAAGGAGTTGGCTAGCCCACACTCAGATCTGAGTTGGCCGCGCAATGGCGCAAGTTCCACGCTGGTCGTTCCTGGACATCGGACAGCGCAGCACGGCAAGATTCGGACAAGCGTGAAGCGCGGTGGCTTCAACGGGAAGACCAGCGGCCTCGAGGGGCGCGAGGCTTTCCGCGCGATCACGGAGATGCGGAACAAGCGCGACGTCTGGACCGTCGCCACTCAGCCTTGCGCCGAGGCGCACTTTGCGACGTTCCCCGCGGGCCTGATAGACCCCATGATCCTAGCTGGCAGTCCCGAGGGCGGCGTAGTCCTGGACCCCTTCATGGGTTCCGGCACGACGGCAATTGAATGCGTGAGGCTCCACAGGCACTACATTGGCTGCGAACTGAACCCGAAGTATGTGAAGATGGCAGAACGGCGCATACGGGATATGATTGGGCCGTTGTTTACGCGGTGAACAGCTAATGCACGAGTATCAGCCCAATATCTTTGGCCTTGATCGCCTCGTCGAGAAATCCTTACACCTGTTGCAGGAGCACTGTCCGCCTGATGGCTATTACGTGGCCTTTTCTGGCGGTAAGGATTCTGTAGTGACCTTGGACCTAGTGAAACGGAGTGGCTGCCGATACGATGCGCATTATAACGTGACAACCGTTGACCCGCCAGAACTTGTGCTGTTCATTCGGAACCAATACCCTGAGGTCAGATGGGAGCGGCCGGTCAAGACGATGTACCAGTTGATTGAGGACAACATGACGCCTCCGACCCGTCTTATGCGGTACTGTTGCCGCGTCTTGAAAGAACATGGCGGTGAAGGCCGGACGGTTGTAACGGGCATTCGGGCAGAGGAATCGCAGGCAAGAGCAAAGCGGTCGGAAGTGCAAGACGATTACAGCAACCCGAAGTCCTATGTGCATCCGATTTTCATGTGGAGCAAGAATGACATCTGGCAGTATATTTCGGAACGGCGCCTGACCTATTGCACCCTATATGACGAAGGATTTGAGCGACTGGGGTGTATCGGGTGCCCGATGGCGGGCGCAAAGGAGCGAGAGCGAGAGTTTGAGCGTTGGCCTGGAATCGCGAGAGCCTACGTTGCTGCTTGTCAGAAGGCCGTAAATCGCAGGATTGCCAAGGGCAAGCAGATCGAAACTTCGTGGCAGACGGGGCAGGAGATGTTCGATTGGTGGTTGGAACGAGACCGCAAAAGGGGGAAAGATGGAAGAGAAGATGTACCTGCACTTTGACGAAGCGGGGCACAGTGCCTCGGGTAAGACTCGGATATGGAATGTGCGTGGTGCGTCGGTCTGCGATCGCCTCGGAGTCATCAAATGGTATGGTCCGTGGCGTCGCTATGTGTTCTGGCCCGACGCTGACACCTTGTACGACGCAAGTTGTCTCAAGGAGATTGCCGCGTTTATCGAAAGGGGATGGAGACATGACGCCTGAACAGCGAGTCATCCAGGCTATTCACAATGTCCTGTACGATGCCGGTGTTCCGCATAAGGTGATCCGCGAACTAGTGGCGAAGGTGCAGGTCGAGCTCAAGCAGATCGAATGGAGGCAGCATGAAGAGTCTCAGACAGTGGATAACCGATCTCAGACGCCGGTGGTATAGCGCACGGGCTCGGCGACAGGCTATGCGGTCCTGGCCAATCCGTTAGGGGCAGACCATGCTCCTAGAGGATGCGAGATCAATCAGGGCCCGGGCTTACAGCCAAACTCGTCGGGATCTCTTGGCGCCTACCGCAGTGAAACGAAGCAATCATGGCTCACCTGTCCTGGAATACGCGTTGCGGCCGCTCTTCGGGGATGTGACGCACATTAGTGACTCAACGGCTCTCGTGCACGTTGCGGATGTGCGCCTCATTTCGTGGGCGGCCGTTGATCAGGCCTTACGCACGGCGCTCACTGCGCTGAGTTGGCCTGGCGTCATGCTGGTGGCAGTCGACGACAAACGAGTCGTCCTCTTCGAAGCACTAGTGCTCTTTAGCCGGCGCGAGGATGTTACACGCATGACTGAGGGGCAACGGGCACGCAAGGCCACACACGAGTGGCTAGCACAGCACGAGATTGTGGAACTACGTCCAGAACGCACCTGACCTTGTAGCTCGAGCTGAATCAACTATACTTCTGCCATGAGAGCAGTGAAGGTGAAAGAGGAATTAGCGGACGGGATACCGGTCTATTGCGCGTTCGATAAACTGGTCGAGGTCGCGGATCTCAAGCCAAACCCTCGCAACCCAAACCAGCATCCGCAGCAGCAGGTAACCTTGCTCGCTAAGATCATCAAGACGCAGGGTTGGAGGGCGCCCATCACCGTCTCGACGCGTTCCGGCTTCGTCGTGCGCGGGCATGGCCGGTTGCTGGCGGCGCGTCTCCTGAGCAAGACCGTGGTTCCGGTCGACTACCAGGCATATGCCACAGAAGGTGAGGAATATGCTGATCTGATCGCCGACAACCGGATCGCTGAACTTGCCGAGATGGATCCGGTCGCTCTCAAGGACCTGATTCTCGACATTGATACCGGCGACCTCGACATCGAACTAACCGGGTTCACGCAGGAGGTCCTTGCCGAGATGATGGCGCCAGCGGCGGGCGGTGCCGTCGAGGACGAGGTGCCGGAGCCTCCAGTCATCCCGATCAGCAAGCCAGGAGACCTCTGGCTACTGGGGAAGCATCGCGTCCTCTGCGGTGACGCAACCGACCCCGACGCGGTGAAGAGGTTGATGCAGAAGGACGTCGGTCAGATGATGTTCACGGATCCTCCGTGGAACGTCGCCATAGGACTCGACAGCAACCCCCGGCACCGTCAGCGCTCGGGGTTGATTAACGACAACCTCGAGGATGTCGACTTCGTCAAACTGCTGAATGACTTCATCCGCGTCTTCAAACCGTATGTGGCGGGGGACGTCTACTGCATCCTTGGCTGCCAGCAATGGGCGGTCCTGAACGCAGCCTTCGCAGCGAATGGCTACCACCTGTCTGCGAACATCATCTGGGTCAAGGACCTGTTCGTCTTGGGTCGCGCGAACTACCAGCGGCGCTTCGAACCGATGTGGTATGGATGGTCCAAGGAGGGCAAGTCCTCGTTCTGCGATCGCCGCGACCTCGACGACGTGTGGGAGATCCCGCGCCCCCGGGTATCAGTAGAGCACCCAACGATGAAGCCGATTGCCCTCATGGCCAAGGCAATAGAGAACTCAAGCAAGGGCGGGAGAATCGTCATCGATCCCTTTGGTGGGTCCGGCTCGACGTTGATCGCCGCCGAGCAGACGAAGCGTACTTGCTACATGATGGAGATCGACCCGAAGTATGTCGATGTCATCGTGAAGCGATGGGAGAACCTTACAAGTCAGAAGGCGGAGTTATGCGATGCCTAAGTTGAGAGATGAACCTGCTGTCTTAGCTACTCAGGACCAGGCAGCACAGGAGCGTGAACAGAAGGCCCAGTTGGTCCTGAACGAAGGCGAGCAATGGGATCTGTCCTGTATGAGCACGGCGAAGGCATTGCTTGCCGCAGTGAACCAGGCGGTACTGCGTGCGACCCACGTCGACGCCAAAGGGAAGCAGGAGATCCTCTTGTCCGAAGCGGCCATCATACGGCTGTCGAATGCTGCTGGAAGGGCGCAGGAGATGGGTCAGCATGCCCTCGAGGATGTGCGACAGTTACAGCGGGCAAAGGAGAAGTGATGCTTTATGCTGCGTAGCAACACGATTGATCAATATATGGGGCTGGACACAGCAGTCAGCCAGGGCGCTGATGCGGGTGCGACTCCCGTAGGCTCCTACAACTACACTGCGAGTGGGATGATGACTGCCTTAAGCACCAAGTCGGGCAACGTTCCCGGACAGTCCCCACTCGCACCTATGGCGATGTGACGTGCCCTATGCCGCGCACCGGTTCTGTGGGTATGCTGGGTGTCACAAGTACGCATTGCCAGGCGGCTATTACTGTGAAGATCATCGACAGGCTGCGCCTCATGCCTATGATAAGGCGCGTTATACAGAGGCAGAGCATTGCTTCTACAAGTCACCCGAGTGGCGGGCTGCGCGCGCGCAGTATCTACAGGACCATCCTCTCTGTGAGAACTGTCTGGCTCAGGATAGAATCACGCCTGCTACCCTGGTCCATCATAAGCAGCGAATCAGAGACCATCCCGAACTCGCACTTGATCCTGCCAACTTCAAGTCGTTATGCGATGCCTGTCACAACCCAGAGCATCCAGAGAAGGGAGGACGACATGATGAGTAGGGAGGGGAGGTCAAATATCTACGACTATGCGCCCTTCAGGCCGGCGGGGGGGCACGCGCGTGCACTCGCAGA
>Ga0209777_10001228_pt1 | contig 38294 bp, 31 predicted proteins | sample FrelakmetHBP12HB_FD_187147 | JGI IMG/M metagenome (GOLD analysis project Ga0209777, IMG submission 187147) | Freshwater lake sediment microbial communities from the University of Notre Dame, USA, for methane emissions studies -HBP12 HB (SPAdes)... | ecosystem: Environmental > Aquatic >...
ATCCCTTCTGTCGCAAACGGCGAGCCGGTCCTTTCTTTTGTTCTTTACGGACTTGAGCCGCTAAATCTGTTACCTCCATTTGTTCCTCCTATATAAATAATGAGCTTACGGAATCGTTGTAATAAATCCGTCGCACAGCTTCACCTAAAATCCCGGATACCGATAAAACTTTTATTTTTTTGCAATTCTTTGCTCGGTCGCTAAGCGGGATTGTATCGGTAACTATGACTTCTTTAATCTCGGAACCTTCAATGCGTTCCAGTGCGGGTCCGGATAAAACCGGATGCGTGCAGCAAATGGAAATTTCTAAAGCACCTGCTTCCTTCATGGCTCTGGCGGCCTGCACAACTGTTCCCGCAGTATCGATCATATCATCCAGAATGATAATTCTTTTACCTTTCACATTGCCGATGATATTCATCACTTCGGCTTCGTTGGGACCTTCCCTTCTTTTATCAATAATTGCCAGGCTCGCTCCCAGCCTTTTTCCGAAAGCTCTGGCGCGTTCCACGCCGCCTGTATCCGGTGAAACAACCACAGTATTATCTACGAAATTTTTTTTCATATAATCAAATAAAACCGGTGTGGCAAAAAGATTGTCCACTGGGATATTGAAGAATCCTTGAATTTGACCGGCGTGCAGATCCATGGAAAGGACACGATTAGCTCCGGCAGCGGTAATGAGATCTGCCAATAATTTTGCTGTAATCGGCGCCCGTGGAGCGACTTTTCTGTCTTGCCGGCCATACCCGTAATAAGGTATCACGGCTGTAATACGATCGGCGGAAGCACGTTTCATGGCATCAACCATAATCAGGAGTTCCATACAGGTGACATTTACCGGTGGGCATGTGGACTGGATGATAAAAACATCCATGCCGCGCACATTTTCATTTATTTCTACGCGGGTTTCACCATCGCTAAAAGTCGTCACATTGGCCTTACCTAAAGATACGCCCAAATGTTGGCAAATCTTTGAAGCCAGCGCAATGTTGGCATTGCCGGAAAATACCCTGATCCTTTCTAACATTTCAAACCCTTCTCAATATATTTTTGGCTGGGGCGGGAGGATTCGAACCTCCGAATGCAGGAACCAAAATCCTGTGTCTTACCGCTTGACGACGCCCCAATGCATACTAAGTAAAGCACATTAATTACAATCTTAGTCGGAAGATTCAATAATTACAAAGATTTGGCAAAAAAGACTGTGCAGTGACCAGAAACTTCTTTCTTTATAACTTCCAGGATTTTTTTTGCCTCTTTTCCGTCCTTAAATATGCCAAAGACTGTTGGGCCGCTGCCTGACATCAATGCACCAAGCGCGCCGTGCCTGAGTAACATTTTCTTTAAATCAGCCAATTCCGGGTGCATTTCCAACGAAACTGACTCCAAGTCATTATGCAATTCCCGAATTATGTCACCCATTTTCAAAAATCGGGGAATGCTATAATTATTTTTTCTCCTTGTCAATCTTAAATTGAGGTTTTCATAAACCATTTTTGTTGAAAGCTCAAAATCAGGTTTAATTAAGATAAAATTAAGTTTGGGCAAGGTTTGCAGACTTTCCAGTTGATCACCAATGCCGGAAGCTAAAGCATTGTTTCCAAAAACAAAAAAGGGGACATCCGCCCCTATTTTTGCTCCCAATTTCATCAGCTCATTTTTTTTTAAGTTTAAAGAACATATTTTGTTTAAGGCTATTAAAGTTGTCGCGGCATCGGAACTTCCGCCACCAAGACCGGCAGCCAAAGGGATTTTTTTGGTAAGCTTAATTTCCACGCCGGAAGAATAGTTCGCATAAGCGAAAATAGATTGTGTGGCTCGAAATACCAAATTATCTTCAGATGTTGGCAGATCACTTTCAGGGCAATTAAGGACAATTCCCTTCAGGCGGGGAGAAAATATCAATTCATCGCAAAGTGTAATTTTTTGCATGAGGGAAACAATGTCATGGTATCCATCGGCACGCTTCCGCAAGACACGTAAGAAAAGATTTATTTTCGCCGGTGCAAGCCAGAGCATTTCAAGCCTTTTCTTTAACGTAGCGCATCTTCAATTCGTAGAGGGCTCCTTGAATTAAATTATTTTCGTTTTCGTCGAGATTTCCTTTGGTCTTTTCATTGAGCATATTCAGAATATCAATGGTTTGTTTTGCCGCCGGTAAGTTTTTTTCTATTTTCCCTACCTCAGGATCGGGAAAATCTCCGAAATGAAAAAGGGCAGAAGTGCTTAAAGACAAGACAAAATTAGTGAAGTTAACCTGTGGGTAATCGGATTCTTGTTTCGGCTCGGTTGGCGAACTTTCCTGAATTTTAGGCTTTTCCTCAGCAGCGGAAGACTGCGCTTCTTCCTGCAGACGTTCTTTGCCCGATTCATCAAAAAGACGTTTATCTTTTACTACAAATCCCGAATCCTTCTTTTTTTCTTCCATTAATAACTCCTCCCTTTTACGCACTGCGGAAAATTAATTATTTAATATGGTTTCATGCTTCTTAATCTGGCAATCCTCTCTTCCATCGGAGGGTGTGTGCTAAAAAGATTCATGAGCGTTTTCCCCGTTAGAGGGTTGACAATAAACAAATGTGCCGTGGATGGATTAGCATTCATCGGGATAATTTGCGAAGCTCTGGTAAGTTTTTCCAACGCGGCGGCTAATCCATAAGGATTTTTGGTGATTCTTGCGCTGCCGGCATCGGCCATGAATTCGCGGGAACGGGAAATGGCCAGTTGAATAACGGTCGCGGCCAGAGGAGCAAAAATGGCCATCGCTATCAAACCTATTATTCCGCCGTGATCATCGTCATCACTGCGGCCACCGCCGAAAATAGCCGCCCATTGAGCCATACTGGCCAGCATGCCTATAGCTCCGGCTATAGTTGCGGCAATAGAAGAGATGAGCATATCGCCATTTTTTATATGGGAGAGTTCATGAGCGATTACGCCTTCAAGTTCTTCTTTATTCAAGATCCGCATTATTCCTTCGGTCACGGCGACAACTGCGTGTTCTGCGTTGCGTCCGGTAGCAAAAGCATTAGCTGTTTCTTCTGGAATAATATAAACCCGCGGCATAGGCAATGAGGCTTTTAAAGCAAGATTTCGGACAATACTGTAAAGATCAGGAGCTGCAGTTTCGGAAACTTCCTGCGCCTTATACATTTTCAAAACAATTTTATCGGAAAACCAGTAACTGCCGAAATTTAAAATTAAAGCGAAAATGAAAGCGATATAAACACCTCCCCTTCCGCCGACAAGGCCGCCTATAAACATCAATAATCCTGTCAACGTTCCCAATAAAAGAACGGTTTTTATCGAGTTACCCATTACTTCCATCCTCCAAATTCATTTAGTCAGTGAATCTCAAATCCCGCGTCGCTGCGCTCCTTATTACTTCTTGGTTAAAGTTATTTCACCTTTTTTGGACAGGTCAATTAAAATTTTATCTCCTTCAGCAAATTTACCCGCCAGAATTTCCAGCGCCAGTGGATCCAGAATAAGTTTCTGCAGTGAACGCTTAAGCGGACGGGCGCCATAAACAGGGCTGTAGCCTTGTTCGGCTATATAGTTTTTCGCCTTTTCTGTCAATTCGATGCTCAGCTTACGCTCGTTAAGTCGTTTGTCAATAAGAGCAATCTGAATATCAACAATTTTATAGATATCCTCCAACTTCAATGCGGAAAACATAATCGTGTCGTCTATTCTGTTTAAGAATTCCGGCTTGAACGTCGCCCGCAACGCTTCCATCGAACGGTTTTTCTTTTCCTCCTCATACAGTGAAGGATCCTGAATCCACTGGCTGCCCACGTTGGACGTCATAATTACCACAGTATTCTTGAAATCCACAGTCCGTCCATGTCCGTCAGTCAACCGTCCGTCATCCAATATTTGCAATAAAATATTGAACACATCGGGATGAGCTTTTTCAATTTCATCGAAGAGCAACACGCTGTAAGGTTTACGTCGTACCGCTTCGGTGAGATAACCGCCCTCATCATAACCGACGTAACCGGGAGGAGCACCGATTAGACGGGCCACCGCGTGTTTTTCCATATACTCCGACATATCAATTCTAATCATTGCCTGTTCGCTGTCGAACATAAATTCTGCCAACGTTCTGGCCAATTCGGTCTGCCCACACCGGTTGGACCGAGAAAAATAAAAGAGCCGATGGGACGATTCGGATCCTGCAAGCCCGAGCGAGCGCGGCGCAGAGCGGCAGACACTGCGCTAATGCCTTCCTCCTGACCGATAACTCGCATCTTGAGACGTTCTTCCATATGAATCAGTTTCTGCACATCGCTTTCCATCATGCGGGAAAGCGGTATGCCCGTCCAGTTGGAGACAACTTCGGCAACATCTTCCGCGTCCACCTCTTTCTTAAGCATCGGATTGTCTTTCTGAATATCATCCAGTTTTTTCTGTTCTTTCTGAAGATCTTTATCCAGAGCAACTAGTTTGCCGTAACGGATTTCCGCGGCTTTCTCGAGATTCCCCTCGCGCTGGGCTTTGACTTCCTCTAATTTAAGATCCTCAACCTGCTTTATAATATTTTGTATTTTATTGTTTATATCTTTTTCGGTTGACCAGTGTGTCTTCATTTGAGTCACGCTGGATTTCAACTCGGCCAGTTCTTTTTCAATCTTGTCGCGACGTTCTTTAGCTGTTTTATCGGTCTCTTTTTTCAGCGACTGCCTCTCAATTTCCAGTTGAATTATTTTTCTATCAATGGCGTCAATTTCCGAAGGTTTGCTGTCCAATTCTATTTTTAAACGCGATGCCGCTTCGTCAATCAGGTCAACTGCTTTGTCCGGCAGGAAACGATCTGTTATATAACGGTGGGAAAGCGTCGCGGCGGCTACTATTGCTGAATCTTTAATTCCCACCCGGTGATGCACTGCGTAACGTTCTTTTAATCCACGCAGAATGGCAATTGTGTCTTCCACCGTCGGTTCTTTGACCAAGACAGGCTGGAAACGCCTCTCCAGTGCCGCGTCTTTTTCGATGTATTTGCGATACTCGTTGAGCGTTGTCGCGCCCACGCAGCGCAATTCGCCACGTGCCAGCGCGGGTTTGAGCATGTTGGAAGCATCAACGGAACCTTCAGAGGCTCCCGCGCCGACAACGGTATGGATTTCATCAATAAAGAGGATGATATCGCCTTCAGCGCTGATTACTTCCTTTAAAACCGCTTTTAGGCGTTCCTCGAATTCGCCCCGATATTTAGCGCCCGCCAATAGCGCACCGATGTCCAGACCGATGACGCGTTTGTTTTTCAGGTTTTCCGGCACATCGCCATTGACAATGCGCTGTGCCAATCCCTCAACAATCGCCGTTTTTCCTACTCCCGGTTCTCCGATCAAGACCGGATTATTTTTTGTGCGGCGCGAGAGCACCTGCATGATGCGCCGTATTTCTTCATCGCGGCCGATTACCGGATCAAAAGAACCTTTTTTTGCCAGTTCATTGAAGTCCCTGGCATAACGCTCCAGAGCCTGATATTTCCCTTCCGGGTTAGGGTCGGTAACTCTTTGATTACCTCTTATATCCACCAATACTTTAAAGATACTGTCCCTGGTTACCCCCGTCTGACGCAAAATTTTCGCGGCTTCACCGGTTTTTTCCTCGGATACTGCAATCAAGACATGTTCCGCGCTTACATATTCGTCTTTTAGACGGGCGGCTTCGGTGAGAGCTTTATCGAAAATTTTATTTAAACGGGCGGAAAGATATATTTGACTTGTGGCTGAACCCTCGATGCGAGGCTGTCTTTCCAGAAAACTGATAAGCGCCTTCTCAATCTGATTTGGTTTGGCGCCCAGTTTTTCCAGAATAGCTCCAACAATGCCTTCTTCCTGCCGCAAAAAAGAAACAAGCAGATGTTCCGGTTCAATCTCTTGATGACCGTATGAACTTGCCAGCGTCTGTGCTTCCTGAATCGCTTCCTGGACTTTCAAAGTAAATTTATCAAAACGCATATTTCATTCTCTCTATCCCTGCTTTTGCGGGATAATTATCCAATAGCCTTTGGCTATTGGATAATTCGGCTAATAAACTTCAATACGCTTTGCTTTTGAAGTTTAAGCCTCATTACGGCTAACAAATTTTAGTCGCAGATGACCTTTAGGTTATTCATTTCGTTCCTGAAATTTGAGTCTCATTATTCTACCGGCTTTTCAATGGTGACAAAAAGTTTGCCATTTTTAAAAACGGTTACGTCTCCCGAAGATTCGGAAATTACTATAGCCACTGCTTTAGTTACACTGGTAATACCGGCGGCAGCAATATGCCTGCTGCCAAGGCCTGCGGGAAAATCACGGCTGTCCAGCGCGGCATTAAGATGTCTTCCGGCAGTCACCAGTACACCATTTTCTTTAATAATAAAGGCGCCGTCAATCGCGGAAAATTCTTTAATTGTTTCTTTAAGGTCCGGATTTAAAATATTAAGCTGTTCTTCCGAATATCCTGAAAACGGGTTGATAATCATTTGCCGGGAAAGCTGCATGACTTTCTCATCATCTCCCAGCACAAAAATCGTTCCTACTTTTTTGCTTTCTCGTCCTTGAGCGGCCAGTTCGCAAGCGATATTTAAAGCAGCGTTAAAAACTTCCGGCCGGACATTTTCAATGACATCATTAATGAAATCGGATGTTAAAATTTCAAATTCTTTCCCCACATCAATAACAAAAATACTGTCGGCATAACCAAATCTAGGCACGCCGCTTAAACAGACAACTTTATCGCCTCTTTTAAAGAAACCTAAAACTATTCCCTTGGCAATCGCAATTTTAATTTTTCCCACACGGGTTAAATTTACATTGGGAATGTATAGTATTTTGGCATATTTCTTGATTTCATCGGATATTTTTTCATTCTCGCGGGCGATGATAATAAAGCCAATAGCTTTCTTTACTTCCTCCGGTAGAGCATTTATATCGTCGATTACATCAACACAGACAAGCAATGCGTCAGCTTTGATTTCACTTGCAATTTTGATAACATGTTCAATCATGGTTTTATTTATTGATTTCATTTGTTCACCTGGTATTTGATTTTGTTGTGAGACTCAAATTTCAAAAACGAAGTGTATTGAAATTTGTAAGTCGAACAATCCCGTACAGCGGAGGGTATGATACCCAGCAGCTTGCTTTAGGATTCATACCCGTGATTTAGAATAAGCATAAAAATGGTCTCTGTCAAGGAGGGATGTGTCGGTTTTTGCTTTAAATTTTCTTCCCTTTTACGTAAGACTTCAATAATAGTTATTTGATTTTAAATAAATATTCGTGTAGAAACATATCATTCAAAGAACAAATTTTGTTTCAAACCGATATATAACGGGATATGTATATTAATTGTTGCCGGTGTGCTTCGCGCCCCAGCATATGCGTGCCACCACTGCGGTACGCCGTTATGCATACTTATATAAAGGACAAAAAGGGATGGATGTAAACATACTACTTGCTGTGGCCGGTATCATTGTCAGTATTGGCGTGGGGTTCGGAACCTTCTATTTGGCTGATAAAAGGGCAAGGCGCAACCGTTGGGAAAGTGCGAAGGAGACAGTCCTTCGCGATCTCTCTAAATCGCTCGGCGAAGGAAATGTCCCCGACGCTTCGGTTATTAAAGCTACTATCCGAAGTGTTCTTAGAAGCCATAATGCCAGCGATTTGTCGGTTGTTACGCTGGATGAAATCTCCGATGATCTGCTTCGACAAATAACGACTGATCCATTCTTGGACGCCGAGAGACGAAAAAAACTGCAAAATGATGTACTGCATCTTAAAGAGGCTCAAGCAAGAATGGAAGCAGAAATGTCTCCCGAAGAAAAGGCCAAGGCGGAGGAAAAGATCGAGATTACGGAAAAGGTGACCTGGTCTACCGTTACCTCGTTGATCGCAGGCATTGCAACCAGTATAGCAGCTGCAGCATCCCTGACATCAGTCAAATCGTTGGTGGAATTTTTCAAGCAGGTTGATACTGCTGAGTGGTCTAAAATAGGTGTGGCATTAATTGCAGCCGTTTTGACTGTTCTGGTATCAATCATTTCACTGTTTGTATCTAAACGAGGCAAGAAGAAGTGAAGAACTCCAACACAGTGCATAACAAATTGCTGCACCGGACGTGGCAAAACGGTGCGCCATGCCGGTGAACGCGTCGTTAGAGGAATAAAAAATGGATGATGATCTCAAAAAGTACCGAGATACTCTTTTAGAAACAATGCGGTTTCTGAGCGAAAGCTATGACAAAATGCTGATTATGCTTTCTGGTGGTGCATTAGGTCTATCTATTACATTTTTAAAAGATGTAGTCAGCTTGGCAAAAGTAAAACATTCAGAGTTAATTATGTTTTCGTGGCTAGCTTTCATAATCAGCCTTGCAGCAGTTCTTGGAAGTGTGTTTTTTGGTATTGAAGCTTATCGTAAAGCTATATCGCAAGTTGACTATGGCTCTATCTATAATGGGAAGCCTGGTGGAATATATTCATTTCTAACAAAGTGCTTGCACATACTCTCAGCAGCATCTCTGTTAGTTGGCCTTTTGCTAATAGCAATATTTTCATATTTAAATGTAGGAGGATGATATGCCAAAAGAACAACCGCGCCCAATCCCAACACCCCAAAAGCCGCCAACACCCCCAGCGCCACATCAACCGCCCCCGCCACCAAGACCAGATCCATGGCCTACGCGTGACGCACCATCATGGCAACCACCACCACCACCTCCACCGCCAAAGCCACCACAGCGCGACCGATAAAAAGATCTCTAACAAAAGCAATACAGCCGATTGCTGCGCTCCTGGGATATCCCTATCCGCCACGGCGGATAGGGCAATTTCCAATAGCCTTAGGCTATTGGATACCACTGTATGCTTTGCATACAGGATAATTCCACTTGAGCTTCAAATCCCCATTATTAGCCAAGCTCAGGGGATAGTTCGACCAGCAAACTTCATTACACTGCGTTTATGAAGTTTGGGTCTCATTACTTCGCTGCGCTCGTTTTCAGCGAGTGTCATTATTTCACTTGACCGAAAAATTATAGTTGGATAAAAAGTTACAGAGGGGTTGTTGAAAAGCCTTATGTTTGAGGGCTGTTCAAAAATGTTCAGATGCAAGGCGCGCAAAAAACCGAACCGCGAGGCGTATAACCTAAAGGTCACACGTATGGATATACGTTGAGCGGTGCGGTTTGCAGCGCAACACAGCAGATGAGCGTTTTTCAACAGCCCCACAGAGGATAAATTAATGAGGAGGCTTGATCGTTGAAACTGCCCGCAGTAACCGGCACTCTTGATTTATATATAGCTGAAATTAATCGCTTTTCGCTCTTAACCGCGGACGAAGAATTCAAGCTCGCCGTGCAGTTGAAAAAATATAACAATGTGGAAGCCGCTGAAAAGCTGATTGTTTCTAATCTGCGTTTTGTAGTCAAGATTGCCCACGAATACCGTAGTTACGGCTTCAAGCTGGCCGATTTAATTCAGGAAGGCAATGTCGGCCTCATTCACGCCGTGAAAAAATTCGATCCCTACAAAGGTTATCGATTGATTTCTTATGCGGTGTGGTGGATTAGAGCCTACATTCAGAATTACCTGATCAAGTCCTGGAGCATTGTCAAAATCGGCACTACGCAAGCTCAGAGAAAACTATTTTTTAAATTAAGCCAAACTAAAAAAGAATTGGAAACGCTTTCGAAAAAAAATCCGGAGTTTAGCGAAATAGCTACATCTTTGGGGGTCAAGGGTTCCGAAGTAGCGGAAATGGACCTGCGTATGGGCTCACGGGATGTCTCTCTGAATGAATTTATCAATGACGAAGGTGACAGCTCGCATATCGATTTTCTTACTTACAAAGGTGATGATCAAGAGTCGTCTTTAATTAAAGAAGAAGAAAAGAGTTTGGTCCGGCGTGATATCACCGGAGCGCTGGCTAATCTCAGCGAAAGAGAAAGTTACATTATTCTAAAACGCGTAATGGCTGATAACCCCGAGACGCTGCAGGAAATAGGAACCAAATACAACATTTCGCGGGAACGAGCGCGCCAGATTGAAAAGCAAGCGCTGAAAAAAATGCAACTGGCGTTGCCGTATTTTAAGCCGGATAAATGACAATGTCTTCTTCACCGGTGATATGGTAAAAAAGTTTACCGCCCTTCTAAAAACGGAAGCACCAGTTTGAACCCATCGTGATTAATCTCTACATTTTCCGGATGAACTATTAGCGATTTTCAATCCTTTACCCAACTCGTTTTTAAATCCGTGGCTTTGTTGCGCCTATTGACCTATACTTCTAAAATTGGTACAAATATAAAAGACTGGATTCATACTGAGTTGGATTCAAAAGATAAGGCGGCGGCAAAGACGAAGCTCCGCATGCGTATAACCTGAAGGTCACGCGTTACTATATACGTTAAGGAAGCCGACGACGATGCCAACAAAGTTAGCTAAAGACTGGAAGCGCGTCCCGCAGGGAGCGCATAGCAAATAACGTTTTACCTTACCGGTAAGTTACCATCTACAAGATGGTAACTTACATGCGACTTAGTATCAGGTGTCATCTTTGACTATGTTATATAGTAACGTACAAAATAGAAATTGTATACAAAACAATCCCTTTAACTCTGTTTTGGAAACATAGGGTAGTCCAATTAACATCTGCCGTTCATTGTGAAAGAAACTGGTTTTCCGCGAGGATGGATATGTTTTTGAATAGTCTGTTCGGCCGCCATTAAGGAGTAGAAAAACATGGAAGTTAGCAGCAAGATCATTCTCGGGTACTTAAGTCAGTTGATGGCGCATCTCCCGGGCGGAAACTTACGGAAAAAACATGCCAGTGACGAACTGTTGCTGCGATCGGAATTATTCAGCGCCAAACAGATGCAGCAGCACGGCAAAACCATCGCGGGCGCACATAAGTTGAGTCCGGGACGCACTTCGAACCAACTTCTGGCAAGGATGGCCGATAATGAAACTGTCCTGTTTAATGTCCGAAACCTGTTGACAAAGTCGGTTAAGGACAACCATCGTATTACACCGGCCGAAGAATGGTTTCTGGATAACTTCTATCTGATCGAAGAACAAATTCGCACAGCCAGAAGACATTTACCGAAAGTTTACAGCCGTGAACTACCTCACCTGGCAAACGGCCCATCGGCTGCTCTTCCGCGTGTGTATGATATTGCGTTGGAGATGATCTCCCATGGCGATGGACGGGTGGATTCGAAGGTGCTAAGCCTGTTTGTAGCCGCCTACCAGACAGTTACCGTGCTTACGCTGGGTGAACTGTGGGCAATTCCCATTATGTTGCGCCTGGCGTTGATCGAAAATATTCGACGCATCGCCGTCCGCATATCTACCGACAGAACCAACCGCAATATAGCCCATAATTGGACGAATAAGATGATAGAGATTGCCCGGAAGGATCCGAAAAGCCTGTTTCTGGAAATCGCGGACATGGCACGATCAGACCCGCCGATGGTGGGTGCGTTTGTTGCAGAGATTGCACACCACTTGCAGGGACAAGGTCCCGCTCTGGCCTTGCCGCTTACATGGATTGAGCAGCGCCTCTCCGAGTACGGCCAGACAATCAAGGCATTAGTGCATCTGGAAACCCAGCAACAAGCCGCGGATCAGGTCTCCATGAGCAACAGTATCGGCAGTCTTCGCTTCCTGGGCGCAATGGACTGGCGCGAGTTTGTCGAAACGATGAGTGTGGTCGATCAGATCATGCGTGAGGATCCCCGCGACGTTTACGTCAAAATGGATTTTCCCACCCGTGACCGTTACCGCCACGTTGTAGAAAAAATCGCCAAAAAAAGTCAATTGCCGGAAAGTGAAGTGGCGCGCACGGCGATCAGCCTCGCCCGCAAATGCAGTGCAAAAAATGGCCGTTATGACTGCACTGCGCATGTCGGTTTCTATCTGATCGACAAAGGATTGTCAGAACTAGAACATTTGACGAAGTTGCGTTTATCACCGGTTGATAAAATTATGCGGTTAGGCCGCCGAGTTCCTTTGCTGCTGTATATTGGTGCCATTATTCTGTTGACCTCCATGTTTACAGGAAGTTTACTGGCGAAAGCACATGCCGATGGCTTGCAGGGTTGGCCATTGTTCATTCTCGGATTCCTCGCGCTTCTAGGCACGAGCCACCTGGCTGTAGCCCTGGTAAACTGGCTGGCGACTCTGCTGGTGGCGCCCCATCCCTTGCCGCGAATGGATTTTTCCCAGAGTATACCGCCTGAATACCGCACCCTGGTTGCAGTTCCGACGATGCTTTTAAGCGCGCAAAACATTTCGAATTTAATCGAGGCGTTGGAAATCCGATTTCTGGCCAATAGGGACGACAATCTGCGCTTCGCCCTCCTGACCGATTTCGGGGACGCTAAGGAAGAAACGCTGCCAGATGATGAGCTACTGCTGAAGCTGGCTAAGGAAGGGATTGAAAGGTTGAATGAAAAGTATAAGGATTCAAAAGGCGACATGTTCTTTTTATTTCATCGCCCACGCCGCTGGAATTCTCAGGAACGGATTTGGATGTGTTACGAGCGAAAACGGGGAAAATTGTCAGAATTGAATGCCTTTCTGCGGGGCAGGACACAGGGTCCATCTGGAAATTTCTTTTCGCTCATCGTTGGTGATACGACGGTATTAAGAAATGTTAAGTATGTGATCACTCTCGACACGGATACAAAGCTGCCACGTGATGCGGCGTGGCAATTTGTAGGAACCATGGCACATCCGCTTAATCGTGCGCAATATGATGAAGAAAAGAAACGTGTCGGCAAGGGATACGGCATACTGCAACCAAGAGTTTCCGTAAGCCTTCCCGATATGAACCGGTCGCTGTATGCGGCCATGTACGGGAGTAATTCCGGCATTGACCCTTATACGCGAACCGTTTCCGATGTCTATCAGGATATATTCAGTGAAGGTTCGTTTATCGGCAAGGGCATCTATGATATTGATGCCTTCGAGGCCGCCCTTAACGGGCATCTTCCCGAAAATCAGATTCTCAGTCACGATCTTATCGAAGGATGTTACGCCCGGTCGGGATTGATAAGCAACGTGCAGTTATACGAGGAATATCCATCCTGCTACAACGTGGATGTGAGCCGCAGGCATCGTTGGATCCGCGGAGACTGGCAGATTGCGCAGTGGGTCAGATCGAGCGTTCCCGCCTCCGACGGGCGCACTCAGAAGAATCCCTTATCAATGCTGTCCCAATGGAAGATTTTCGATAATCTGCGCAGGAGCCTCATATCCGCAGCATTGACCCTTCTGATGCTACTGGGGTGGACAGTACTGCCTACGGCCTGGTTCTGGACACTGTCGATCCTCGGAATCATCTTGATTCCTTCTTTAATAATGTCTCTGCTGAATCTGTTTCAAAAACCGTGCGATGTAATGTTGACGCAGCATTTAACTTCTGCGATGCATACAGCCGGCAATAACCTTTTGCAGGCAATATTCACGCTCATCTGCCTGCCCTATGAGGCTTATTTTAGTATTGATGCGATTGGGCGCACCCTCTGGCGGATATTGATTTCGCACAAACGGCTCCTTGAATGGAATCCATCGGACACCCCCCGGCGCAAACGTCGCAATGACATGGTTAACTACTTTGGGACCATGTGGTTCGCTCCGGCATTTGCCGCTGTCATGGCAATCACCATCTTTTTTTCCCGTCCGGCCGCTCTGGCAGTGGCCGGGCCACTCCTCTTTATCTGGCTAATTTCTCCCCTGATCGCCTACTTGTTCAGCCGGCCATTTGCTCACCACGAAGCAAAACTTACGTCCGACCAGATTATTTTTCTTCGGAAAATTTCCCGGAAAACATGGAGCTTTTTCGAAACCTTTGTTGGTCCGGACGATAATTGGCTGCCACCGGACAACTATCAGGAACAACCCGTTGCCGTGGTCGCCCATCGCACGTCGCCGACTAACATGGGTCTGGCGCTCCTGGCCAATCTCTCTGCCTGCGATTTCGGCTATATCACAATACGGCAATTCATCGAGCGAACGGCAAATACGCTCCACACGATGGAAGCTATGGACCGCCATAAAGGTCATTTTTATAACTGGTATGATACACAATCTCTTGAGCCGCTGCTGCCCCTCTACATTTCATCGGTGGACAGCGGAAACCTCACCGGACATCTGTTGATATTACGGTCGGGACTCCTCGCCCTTCCCGATCAGAAAATAGCAGGAACGCAGATGTTTGCGGGACTTAAAGACACTCTTAATGTTTTCGCGGACACGGCGGGAAAATCTTCCCCTGTTTCTCTTGTTCAACTTAAAAAGGAACTGGCAGAGGCGATCACTTCCGAACCAACCACGCTCATGGCAGTACGATTGTCCCTCGAACAGCTGGCAAAATCAGCAACCCAGATGTTTACAGACGTCAATGTCCCCGATAGCGATCCCGATAGCCCTTTAAGATGGTGGGCAAAGGCATTCGCCGATCAATGCCGGGCAGCCCTTGATGATCTGCGGTTGCTCGCACCATGGATATTTTACCCGGCATTATCGGACATGATTAATAAATTGCCAAAATTAAATAATATACCGACTTTGCGAAAAGTAAACAATCTGGAAAAGGAATTGCTATCTGCTATCGAGGAACAAATGACAGCTGGTGTAACGCCCGATGAGCATCTGCAGCTTGGCGAACTTCGCAGACTTTTTGCCGACGCCAGCCGATGCGCCCAAACCATGATGGCGGAAATCGAAAGGCTGGCAAAGCAATGCAGCGATTTAACCCATATTGAATACGACTTTCTGTTTGATAAGGCGTGTAATCTGCTGTCTATCGGATACAACGTCAGTAACTGGCGGCGCGATACAAGTTTTTATGATTTGCTGGCAGCGGAAGCAAGATTTTTCACCTTCGTGGGAATCGCACAGGGAAAACTGCCCCAGGAAAGTTGGTTCGCCTTGGGACGGCTCCTTACCACCGCCGGTGGAAAGCCGGTTCTCGTATCATGGAGCGGTTCCATGTTCGAATACCTCATGCCGCTTCTGGTGATGCCGACATACGAAAATTCCCTTCTTGACCAAACCTATAAGGCGGCTGTGGCCAGACAGATAGAGTATGGAAAGAAGCATGCCGTGCCCTGGGGTATTTCGGAATCGGGCTACAACGCCATTGACAGCCATCTCAACTACCAGTATCGTGCCTTCGGTGTGCCCGGCCTGGGTCTCAAGCGAGGATTAGCCGAGGATTTGGTCGTTGCTCCCTATGCTTCAGCGCTGGCTTTAATGGTGGCACCCGAGGAGTCGTGCCGGAATCTGGAAAAACTTGCCGCAGCAGGTTTTGAAGGGAGATTCGGTTTCTATGAAGCGATCGACTACACGCCATCGCGCCTGCCGCGAGGACAATCGAACGCTGTGGTTCCTTCCTTCATGGCGCATCATCAAGGTATGACCTTGCTCGCGCTGGTTTATCTGCTCCTGGGCCGGCCGATGCAGAAGCGCTTTGAGTCGGAACCATTGTTTCAGGCAACCACGTTATTGCTTCAGGAGCTGGTTCCCAAGGCCATCGCTTTTTATACGTCGTCCACTGAACTCGCCGATTCACATAGTGAGTCCTTTAGTATGGAAACGCCGGTGCGTGTATTTAACACCCCCGACACACCGATTCCGGAAGTACAGTTACTTTCGAACGGCAGATATCACCTGATGGTGACAAATGCCGGCGGCGGTTACAGCCGTTGGAAGGACATGGCCATCACCCGTTTCCGGGAAGACAGTACCTGCGACAACTATGGCACTTTCTGTTATCTCCGCGATGTAACCAGCGGAGATGTCTGGTCAACAGCCTATCAGCCAACGCTCAAACAACCTCTGCATTACGAGGCCATTTTTTCGGATGGCCGTGTGGAATTTCGCCGCCAGGACCATGATTTTCACGTCCATACAAAAATCGTTGTTTCGCCGGAAGATGATATAGAACTGCGCCGTACCACCATCGAAAACCACTCGCGGTCGCGAAAAACCATTGACGTCACGAGCTATGCGGAAGTGGTTTTAGCACCACCTGCCGCGGACAATATTCATCCGGCATTCAGCAATCTCTTTGTTCAAGCGGAAATCATCGAACAGCGCCGGGCGATTCTTTGCACCCGCCGGCCGCGTTCCGAAAGCGAGAAAAATCCCTGGATGTTTCACCTGATGGCCTTACATGGGACAGATATCGAGCAGATTTCCTACGAAACTGACCGGTTGCAGTTTATCGGCCGCGGGAACACCGTCAGTGATCCGCAAGCGATGGGTTCTCCCTCTGATCTTTTTGGAACACTCTCGGGCAGTCAAGGTTCGGTGCTTGATCCGATTGTCGCCATACGGTCACGAATAACGCTTGACCCGGAACAATCGGCTACAATTGATATGGTTTTCGGAATCGGTGAAACCAAAGATGCAGCCTTATCCCTAGTCGATAAATATCATGATAGGCGGATCGCGGATCGTGTCTTTGATCTGGCCTGGACGCAGAGTCAGGTGCTTTTGCGGCAGATCAATGCTACTGAGGCCAACGCTCAGCTTTACTGTCACATTGCCAGTTCCGTCATCTACAACAATGCTTCACTGCGCGCTGATTCCAACGTCATCACAGAAAATCAACGGGGGCAATCGGGTTTATGGGGCTATGCCATATCCGGAGATTTACCGATTGTATTGTTGAGGATTGCCGATCAGGCCAATATCGAATTGGTACGCCAACTCGTGCAGGCGCACGCATACTGGCGATTAAAAGGATTGGCTGTGGACCTAGTAATCTGGAATGAAGATCATGCCGGTTACCGGCAAATTCTGCACGACAAGATCATGGGACTCATTGCCTCTAACATTGTCGCTAAATTAAACGATCAGCCCGGCGGTATTTTTGTCAGATCCACAGACCAGATATCAGAAGAAGACCGTATCCTCATTCAAACGGTCGCTTATGTTATCATCACCGATAAAAAAGGGACGCTGGCAAATCAGGTCAACCAGCGCGGTAGTTTGAAAACAGCGGTGCCGCGTCTGACACCAACCCGTACCCATCGCGCCATAACCGCGCCGGTCACGGAGCCGCCTGACCACAAACTGATGTTCTTTAACGGAATGGGCGGATTCACCCCTGACGGACGCGAATACGTGATTTCGAATGTCCAGGATAAAATGACACCGGCGCCTTGGGTGAATGTGCTGGCAAATCCTCTGTTCGGCACCGTCATTTCCGAGAGCGGTATGGCCTACACCTGGGCCGAGAATGCCCACGAATTCCGTCTCACACCCTGGTACAACGATCCGGTGAGCGACAGTAGCGGAGAAGCATTGTACCTCCGCGATGAGGAGCGCGGCCATGTCTGGTCTCCTATGCCGCTGCCCCGACGCGGAGAAACGCCTTACTTAACCCGGCAAGGTTTTGGCTACAGCGTCTTCGAGCATACAGAGCGCGGCATCCATTCCGAAGTATGGGTTTACGTGGCTCTGGACGCAGCGATTAAGTTCACTGTGTTGAAGGTGAAAAATAAAACTGGGAGATCGCGCCGCCTCTCTGCTACAGGATATGCGGAATGGGTTCTGGGTGACCTCAGAACGAAAACAGCCATGCATGTGATTACCGATGTTGACCTCGAAAGCGGCGCTATTTTTGCGCGCAACCCCTACAACACGGAGTTTCCTAATCGAGTTGCCTTCTTTAACACAAACGCGCTGACACGAACTTTAAGCGGCAATCGGACAGAATTTCTGGGACGTAATGGAACGTTTCGCGATCCGGCGGTCATGAAACGTTTGCAACTCTCCGGCAAAGTTGGCGCCGGATTGGATCCCTGCGCCGCAATTCAGGTTCCATTTGACCTGGCCGATGGAGAAGAAAAAGAGATTGTCTTCACTCTCGGTCTGGGGCGCAACGTCGATGACGCTCGAAAACTCGCGATGAGTTTCGGAGTAGAAACCGCAGCACGCGACGCTCTTGATACCGTGCGACAATACTGGGATCAAACGCTCGGCGCCGTACAAGTGGAAACGCCCGACCCGTCTCTCAACGTGCTGGCAAATGGCTGGCTTTTATATCAAACTCTGGCCTGCCGGCTTTGGGCACGAACCGGAAACTATCAGTCGGGTGGCGCCTTCGGTTTCCGCGATCAATTGCAGGATGTAATGGCGCTCATTCACACCGAACCAGGCTTTGAGCGCGAGCATCTACTTCTTTGCGCCTCCCGCCAATTTCAGGAAGGAGATGTCCAGCATTGGTGGCATCCCCCTCTGGGTCGTGGTGTACGTACGCAATGCTCTGACGATTACCTCTGGCTGCCCCTTACAACCTGTCACTATATATCAAGCACCGGCGATACCGGAATATTGGATGAAGTTATCCCGTTTATCAAAGGCCGTCCGGTAAATATACATGAAGATTCATATTACGATTTACCAAGCCGGTCTCCAGAAACGGCCAACTTGTATGAGCACTGTGCACGAGCTATTAAGATGGGACTCCGGTTTGGAGAGCACGGATTGCCGCTAATGGGCTCCGGAGACTGGAACGACAGCATGAACATGGTAGGGATAAAGGGAAAAGGCGAAAGCGTTTGGCTGGGTTTTTTCCTATATAAAGTCCTTATGCAATTTGCGGAAGTTGCCCGCCAGCGCGGCGACATGTTTTTTGGCGAATATTGTAAAAAAGAAGCGTCACAATTGCGCTTGAATATCGAACAGCATGGATGGGATGGTTTGTGGTACCGGCGTGCCTACTTCGATGACGGTTCGCCTCTCGGTTCAGCGAAAAACCCCGAATGCCGAATTGATTCAATCGCTCAAAGCTGGGCAGTTTTGTCCGGGGCCGGAAAACCCGAACGTTTGCGTCTGGCCATGGAATCTCTGAATCAGCACCTAGTTCGCCGCGACATTGGAATAGTTCAACTTCTGGAACCACCATTCGACAAGTCCAATTTGAATCCCGGCTACATAAAGGGATACGTCCCCGGCGTAAGAGAGAATGGCGGACAATATACCCATGGGGCGATCTGGGCAGCGATGGCATTTGCGGCTTTGGGGGACAATCGCCGTGCATGGGAAATTATGACCATGATTAACCCGGTGAACCATGCAAGGTCTTCCGAGGCAATGGCGACTTACAAAGTGGAACCGTACGTTGTCGCAGCCGATGTCTATGCGTTTCCACCACATACTGGCCGTGGAGGATGGACGTGGTACACCGGCTCGGCCGCCTGGATGTACCGGCTGATCTTGGAATCGCTCCTTGGACTGCGACGTGAAGGAAACAAACTACTTTTCACACCATGTCTCCCTGCGGATTGGGATGGTTTCAATATCCATTATCGGTATCGGAAAACAATCTACCACATAGCCATCCTGCATGCGCAAACCGGAGAAAACGAAATGAAGGTAATTGTTGATGGTGTCGAGCAAGGCGAGAAAGCAATTCTCCTTGTTGATGACGGCAAGGAACATAATGTCGAATTGAGTGGCTATTGATAATTAATCCAAATTTATTTGCACATTCTTGAGTTGAAAGTAGTTATCAACTGGATAAATCTTGTTAAGACGCTCATCTACATGATTGAATCGTAAAATTAGTTGTGGTATAAAAACACTCAGATTTATTTTACACATTGCAAGTTGATTCCCCAAATATAAAAAATAAGGAGGTCTGTGCGCGATGTCGGAAGAAACCCATAAAAAAGATCACGATGAAAAACATTTGGACAAGTTGACCATTAAAGAATTGCGGGAGATCGCGGCGGAAATTCCCCACGAAAAGGCGGTTCACGAAATGAAGAAAGAGGAACTCATTTCCTTCATCAAAGAAGCGCGGGGCATCAAAGACGAAACACCTGTCAAAAAAAAGAAACATATAGGCAAAATCAAAATGACCAAACCTGAACTAAAGGCAAAAATCCGTGAACTGAAGTCCTTGAGATGGCAGGCGCTGGAATCTAAAGAAAACAAAAAAGCCTCTCGGCTGCGGCATCAGATAAGTCAACTGAAGAAAAAATCAAGACGCATTGCCGCCGTCTGAACTGCGGAATCGGACGGTTTCAATATACATTACCAGTGTAGGGAAACAATTTAATACATTGCCATCCTGCGTGCACAAACCGGAGAGGGCGAAATGAAAGTGACTGTTGATGGTGTCGAGCAAAGCGAGAAAGCGATTCCCCTTGTTGACGATGGCAAGGAACACAAGGTCGAGGTGTGGGGCTGTCGAAATACCCTAAAGGGCACGCGAACGCTAATCTGCGGAGTTTACCCCGGCGAAGGCCGGGGTTGCGCTGTGCGCCTTGCATCTGAACATTTTGAACAGCCCCGCTGTCCCTCATATTCAATGTTCGATTGCAAGAAATATTTTAGTGATTTAGTTGAAAATTGTAGAAAGAAGTGTTTGCTGAAAACACCTACAAAGCGACAAGCATGGTGAATTAGCTTGTTATGCTAGTTTCCAGATGAAAAACGCAACCTAAAAGAGAGACCATTATGTAAACTTGTCTAGTTCGAACTCACTCCATATATCCGGCCATTCACTCTTTAGTTTATTTTTACCCTTTTCAGTCACAAAAATTAAAGAGGTACTCTGTCTACCATAACATAAGCAATCTACGAATTCACCTAGCTCACATGAAATAAAATCTGATAGCATTGAAATAAATTGAAAATCCATAGAATTGTAATATTTAAATACGTCGGAAATATCTAATTTACCATCTCCATAGATTATAGGAATATAAGGGGAAATCTCTGTACTCATAGATGCGCCCTCTGAATCTATTGCCATTATCCAGAGAAGTATGCATAGGGTAAAAGGCTCCCTGCCATATTTTTGGTTACTAATTATGAATTGTTTATGCTTGATGGAATGAGCAATATAAAAGGCTGCTTTCATGCTTAACTTCGCATCCGAGGTTGTTTTTGGCAAAAATTCTGTTGGTGTTACACAATTGAGACCTGCGTAATTAGAATCAATGTATTGGTAAACGCGGAAACTGATGTTATGTTTTCCTTTTGCTTCAAACGAAGTAAAGTGATTCATATAACGCTCACTTGGCTGAAGTTCTTCATATACAGTTTGACTTAATAAGATTTGACCGCCATCAGCTTTGTCCATTATTCGTGAGGCCATGTTAATACCAGCACCAGCAATATTTTCGTTTTTGTTTATGTCCGTTATCAGAATGTCTGTATTTTGATTAATGCCTATTCTAACCTGAAATTGTCTTGATGTATTTTCTGTTATTTTATTGTACGAATTCAATAAGTCTATGATACTTAGTGCAATCTGAATATGTAAATCATATTGCATTTTGCGATTATTGGTTAAAGCTATACACATACCATCACCAGTTGGTATCAAGATGCAATCGAAAATTTCGACACCATTTGATGCAAGCGCTTGAATAACAATCTCGTTTAGTTGCTGAACAATCTCAGATTGAGCTTCAGCGCTTCTTTTACTGAATTGAACAACATCTAAAAATAGATATTTTGCATATTGTCTTACTACTTCAAGTTTATTATTTTCCATTTTAGTTCCATGAATAGGGGGATTCTGGGATCAAATCTTTATTCTTTACATTTCAAGAGTAACGTCGCGCTGATCCCTGCTATTCCCAATCCGGCACTCACCGTCATGTATTCTAATTTTCAGTAATAGCTTCTGCCTTGGATAGATTTTGGAAACTCGTATATTTATCCACGAAGGCAAGTTTAACAGTGCCAATGGGGCCGTTTCTTTGTTTGGCGATGATTATTTCCGCAATTCCTTTATTAATATTGTCCTCCGATTTGTCATAAACTTCGTCACGGTAAATAAAAGCAATGACGTCGGCATCCTGTTCAATAGCGCCGGATTCTCTTAAATCCGCCATTTGCGGACGGCGGTTGGGGCGGTCTTCCGATTTGCGGTTGAGCTGTGAAAGAGCGACAACGGGCACTCTGAGTTCTTTAGCCAGAGCCTTTAAGGAACGGCTGATTTCTGATATTTCCTGTTCGCGGGAATCGCGATAACTTCCTGAACGCATCAGTTGAATGTAGTCCACGACAATCAATCCCAGTCCGGTATCGGCTTTCAGCCGGCGTGACTTGGCTTTCATTTCCAAAACAGTAATAGCGGGAGTATCATCAATAAAAAGCGGAGCGTCGGAAAGGCGGCCGGCGGCAGTCGTCAATTTCGGCCAATCGGTTTCGCCTAAAAAACCTTTCCTCAGCCGCTGCGAATCAACCTTGCCCTCGGATGAAAGCAGTCGAAAAGCAAGCTGCTCTTTGGACATTTCCAAAGAAAAAATAGCCGCGGGTGTCTGCGCTTCCATTGCGGCAAACAGGGCTATGTTCAAAGCGAAAGCCGTCTTGCCCATGCTGGGACGTCCGGCGATAATGATCAGCTCGGATTTCTGCAAGCCGGCAGTTAAATCATCGATTTTTTCAAAGCCGGTCGGCACACCGGTAATAAGTTCTTTACGGGAATAAAGATCTTCAATCGACCGGAAACTGTCCTTGACAATCTCCCTAATCGGAAAAAAAGCGGGACGCACTTTATTTTCGGAAATTTCAAAAATGCTGTGTTCGGCTTTATCCAGAACCTGATCAACATCGGAGCCGGGTTCATAGCAACTATCGATAATATCCGTCGCTGAACCGATTAATCCACGGAGAATTGCTTTTTCCTTAACAATCTTGGAATAATTAGCGACATTGGCCGCCGATGGGACATTATCAACTAGGGACGCCAGATATGTTGTCCCTCCCACTGAATCCAACAGATTTTTATCTTTCAGGGCATTGCTTAAGGTAATGAGATCAACCGGCTCGTTTTTTTCAGAAAGTTCGATGACAACGCTAAAAATCTTCCGGTGAGCTTCGCTGTAAAAATCACCTTTGGATAGGATTTCCAGCACGCTGTTGATAGCGCTATTTTCCAGCAAAATACTACCGAGGATGGACTGTTCGGCCTCGATATTTTGCGGTGGAAGTTTGTATAAAGATGGATCAATATCTCTCATTAATATTCGCCAGTAACAATTAATTTGATTTCCGTTTCCACATCATGTGTCAACTTTATTTTTACTTTGAACTCGCCCAGTGACTTTATATGTTCATCATGGTGATGGACAATCATTTTTCTATCAATATTGTATCCCTTTTCTTTAAGCGCTGATTCTATGTCCTTGCTTGTTACCGAACCAAATATTTTATCTTGGTCACCGACTTTACGGGTCATGGTAATAGTTAAATTAGCCAACTTGGCAGCTATGTCTTGAGCGGATTTGTGTTCCTTTTCCGCCTTCTGCAAGATATTCTTTTTTTCATGTTCAAAGGTTTTGAGATTTTTTTCGTTGGCGTCGATGGCTAAGCCTTTCGGAATTAAGAAATTGCGGCCATAACCATCATTAACCTTGATTAAATCTCCGGTCTTGCCTAAAGAAGGCACGTTTTGCTTCAAAATTACTTTCATGAAAATCCTCCATTTTGTAAAGAATCTTGATAAAAAAATTAATCAGTTGTCCGGCTTTTTTGAAAATATTTCCTGAAATCAATCCAAATATCAAATAATCCAACGGCTACTATAGGTATCATAAGAAATTGTTGAACTGCAATTAAAAAATAAAATAAATAGCGGAAAAAGAGGGGCACTTTTTTGTTCTGAAAAAAGAAGCTAACAATAGCGAGTCCTTGCAGCAAATATATAAAACACGTAACCAGAAATATGTTTAAGCTGAAAAAGTTGATGTCCTTATGCCGCACAAAATAAAGACAACCGGATATGATAAAAATCCAGATAATTAATTCCGGAGCCTTCCAGCGGGTAAGTGCAGTAAACTTCGGCCATGTAATACCGGCTTTGCCGAGAATTTGTTTCCCTAAGAGAAAATTTGCCCAAACAATTAATGTAGATATTATAATTATTAGTGACGGAAATATTTGAGTAAAACCATCTATTATGTTTTTTTTATTATCTTTAATGAAATTAATATCTTCCGTTTTTAGAGGTAACTGGCTGTAAAGTTTTATATTTTCTTCAATTGTTGTGGCGATATATTTTTCAACAAGCTGCCACGGATTTATGGAAAGAGCGAAACCACCATAAATAAAATAGAAACAAATTGCGGCAATAATGAAAAGAGCGGGATAAATAATTATTTTTTCAACCGATCCATTTTTAGCCGCAATCTGTGCAATAAATAAGCCGGCCATTCCCATAGTAAAAATGGCGATAGTGGGCAAATTTATATGCAATAAGATTGATAGAAAGAAAATCAGTGAAAAGGGGATAAAAAAAGCTATAGCGGTTTTAATTCTGTCATTAACCGTGCCATTAAGAAATAAAATCATGGGCAGAAGAAGAAGACAAATCGAACCAATCACAGGAATAAAAGCTGTGGCAAAAACAAAAGAAGAAATAATTAATAAGAGTTTTAAAAAAGAGTTATTCGGAAAAGTTATGCTGAATTTTTTCAAGGACGATAACCTGCTCAAAACCTAATACTTCATTAGACTATCTTTGATTGATTGCGTCATCGACTCGTAACTATCCGCTTATTTTCCCTCTGACCAGCCGCCTCGTTATACAAATAACTTACGTGCGTATTCTGAAAAAAGGTAACGCCATATAAATAGACGCTACCTTATCGAGAATTTAATGCAACTTGTATAAAACAACCGTTCCGGAATATTAAAAAAGTCAGCCGACTTTTTCTTTGTGGAAAGAAGCGAACAAATCAATTAATCACGGGCATTCTGCCCTCCGCTTTGCGGGATAATTCGACTAACGCTTCAAACTTCGCTGCGCTCGTTTTCAGCGAGTCTCATTAAAATTTCTTTTATCTTCCCTCAGCGGTGACAAAAGGCATAATTGCAATCATTCGAGCGCGTTTTATTGCTAAGGCCAACTCTCTTTGATGGCTGGCGCAATTACCAGTTATTCTACGCGGCATAATCTTGCCTCGCTCGGTCACAAAATTATTGAGGATGGCCGGATTCTTATAATCTATCTTTATATTAGAATCCGTGCAAAAACGGCAGAATTTTTTTCTATGAAAAAATTTTTTCTGGGGATATCGATTCGGTCTATCTCCGTTTGGTATTGCCATTGCTTATTCCCCCTTCGTTGAGATTTCTTCTTTATTATAAGTTTTTTTAGGTGAAGATATAAAAGGCTTTGCTTCTCCGGAGGCTTTTTCTATCTGATGGATAACCTTTCCTTCAGCCGCCGTGTCACCTTCTACGCGCGTCTGGGTGCGTTTTGCCTCTGCCGCGGCAATTTCTTGTTCAATGCCTTCGCGGGTGCAAGCTCCCTCTTTTTTCACCGTCATGAATTTCAGGATGCGGTCGTCAATTTTATAATTTCTTTCAATTTCCGCGATAATAGGACCGTCACCGGCAAAGTCGATAAGAAAATAATAACCGTCTTTTTGTTTTTTGATTTCATAGGCAAGGTGTCTTTTTCCCCATTTTTCGATTTTGGCGATGACACCTTTACGGTCGGTAATGATTGTCTGGCTGCGTTCGATTAATGCGGTGATGTCTTCATCATTTACATTAGCTAAGACTATAGCTATAACTTCGTATCTTTGCAAAATTTTCTCCTTTCGGCTCTAAAGCCCATGATGTTCACAGGCAAGGAGTCTTAAAATTAGTAGATGTGGCTTCTATATCAAACTAAAGTAGAAATCAAGTTTTTTTATTGTGAATCTTAATGAGACTCGCTGACTATAGGAAGCGTTAGTCGAATTATCCCCGAAGCGAAGTGGGATATCCCGCAAAGCGGAGAGTAATGAGCCCCAAACTTCAGAAACAAAGTGCACTGAAGTTTGCTGGTCGAATTATCCTGCAAGGCGAGGATAACATATCCGTGGATGTTATTTAAAATCATATAGTTGTGATAGCATTTAGCTTTCAAAAAATAATGAGGCGGCAAGAAGGAAGCGACGAGGCGTATTGTACATACGTTGAGGAAGCTGACGATATTGCCAACAAAGTTAGCCAAAGACCGGGGGCGCATCCCACAGAGGAGCGCATAGTAAATTAATTTTACCTTACCGGTAATTACCACCTTCAAGGTGGTAACTTACAAGCTAAATGCTATCAAGCTGAAACCTTAAAAGCGATCCATATGCCGAATATGCCGCCGACAGTGCTTCCCAAAAAGGAAGAGAACGAAATTGCCTCTGCTCCAAAAAATGTCGCCACATAGCCACCGGCAAAAGAACCACCAATCATCCCCATTATAATTATTGTTTTCTGAGAAATAGTAATTTACCTCTTATTGATGTCTCCGGAATACACTACCTCTTCCTTCCCATATTGACAAAACGTTTGGCAAAGCGGGTGATCCGCCGGTAAAGTGGAAGAGAAGCGTTAATTTTTGCAAGAGACTCGCGGGCCGCCTGCTCTCCAGCTTTGATCAGATCGCCTGCCCGGCTGTAATCCATCCAGTGGAGATCTCCAACCTGAGGGTGGATAATAACGTCCGCATCCTTTAATTCAGCCGCTTCCAATGTTGCTGTCGTAATTTCTCCCGCCCGATATAAAACATCCTTCCCCGTTTCGATGCTGACTGATGCCGGCGAATCGCGATCGACCATAACGGCAATTACAACGTCAGCTCCGGCCTCACGCGTCGCATGAACGGGAACGACACTCGTAATGCCGCCGTCAGCCAAAATCCAGTCTCCCTTATGGACAGGTTCAACCGCTCCCGGAACGGAACAGCTCGCCAACACCGCCTGACGGAGCGGCCCTTCGGAAAAGACAATCTTTTTACCGGTAATTAGATCCGTGGACACAGCGCGGAAAGGAATTTTTGTTTCATGAATATCTATTTCAGGAAGAAAATAGCTGATCAGAGATTGAAAATCACCGGAAGGAAGCATAGAGGGTTTGAAGAATGCCCGGACAAACCAGAAGCGATTCATGACGAAGTTTTGTGCCTTCTTAAAAACACTCTTGTTCTCCGGCGAAAAGGTCATGCCGACTGATTTGAGTGTTGAAGCTTCAAATTCAGGGCTGCAAATATAAGCGTTAATTTTAGTCTGAATTTCCCGGGGCGACTGACCACTGGCATAAGCGCCGCCGATCAGCGCTCCGGCGCTTGTTCCCACAATCAGGTCAATATCAATGCCTTCCTCTTCCAAGACATTGAGGACGCCGATATGGGAGAAGCCGCGTACGCCTCCGCCACCCAGGGCTAGGCCAACTTTTTTTCCAGTCCATTTCATAATATGTCTATTACCGTTTCCCTGATCAAAATCAATCGTTGAACCTTTTTACCAGTGCCGCCTCTGCGTATCAATCCCGCGAGACTTGGAATCCCCCGGCTCCAGCCGGGGGATGAATGCGCTGTAACTCGCGGGAGGTCGCGTTATTACAGGGAGCCTCTGGCTCCTGCCGGAGGGGGCTCCACTCTGATACTCAGTGGCAAACCCTCCGATCTCATTACGGCAAATACACGCCGGTTCCGATAAAATAATTTGTTCCCGGGATAGGTTCCACATATCCCATTTTTTTGAACTCATTTTTAGAGCCAGGCTTGACCCAATAATACTCAACATAACCGCCACCTTTCTTTGCGGCAGCGCTCAACTCGCGAATGACAAAATTCCCTTTTCCATCTTTGTAATCGTAGAGGTTCTTGCCCTGTAAATCCTTCTGAGTTGCATGGGCAATATTAAGACAATTAAAATTATAGACATAAAAATATCCTGATTTGTCAGAATAAAAACGTACAGGTTTAATAAAGGAGCGGATCATGTCCACACGCTCTTTTTCGTTCTTTATACTCTTTAGGATTTCTCCCAGACCGGCAGCAGTCGAGTGAACCACTGTCTTTGCCGTTTCCTTGTAACACTCGATGGCCGCTTTATCTTCCCCCTGTGCATACCCGGAACTTATGATAAAAAATACCATGCTGGTAAAGAATACAGCCAGCAGCATCTCTGAAACGCTTCTTAATTTTTCTTTTCCGGAATAATTTTTCATAGTTGTAATCTCTCCTTTTATTTAGTGAGAATAAAATACCCCCGCAAGACGTCATATATGAAATTATGAGTGCCTACAGGAGATATTGCAAGTAAAATTTTATGAGGTAATACTACTTCGCGGGAGTGATCAGACTGTAAGCCGCAAGAAATGATTCAACTTCTTTAAAAACGTCGCTGGTAATTTCGCCGCGAACAATTCCGTGCATATTATAATCAATCCAGGAAAAATGTTTTTTATTCGTACCAAGAAGTTTAAATATTGCCGGACCGCTTTGAGGTGCGACTTTAGGATCATTTTTTGCCTGGATTACGAGAGCTGGAATAAAAATATCAGGAAGCGATTTGCGGACTTTTTGCATTAGCTTTTTAACCTGAACAAAGGCACTGACCGGACACAGGAGATAGTTTATGTGGGGATTGTCCGCATCGTTTTTCATAAACTCTCTGGCAAGATTATCCATACCCCAATAATTACAAAAATGATTGAAGCCATTCAGCAGTTCAGCAAACCGGGATGAAAAGCTTTTAAATCTCAACGGCGCGCTGAAAGATATAACAGCTTCAAAATCATGGGGTTTCAGGATAACCGATTGCAGGGCAAGACCCGCTCCGGTGGAAAAACCAGCCACTAGAATTTTTTTGCAGCATGTTTTCAAAATAGCATGGCCGCGATCAACCGAATCAAGCCAGTCATTATAGTTGCGAACCGAGAGATCTTTGGAGGATGTTCCGTGGCCTGAAAGCCTTGGAGCATATACGATCAGACCTTTTTCGTGCAGAAACTGCGCCCATTCCCTTACTTCCTCCGGCGCCGCCATCAGACCGTGAATAAGTAGAACGCCGGTATCAGACCCAGGTGAGTGCAAAAAAAAAGGCATCCCGATATCCGGAGGTTTGCTCTCACCCGCGGAATAGTTCTTTTCATACTCTTTGATAAATAACGCCGACTCGGCTGCCACAAACATATCCGTCGCCTTGCCGGGTTTTGTGAGCCCCAATGCTGTATTCATTATTTAGGCGCCCAGATGGGAATAAACTCCGTAAATCATAGCATAATGTAGAACTCCGCCAATCAAGACCATTATATGAAAGAGTTCATGAAAACTGAAAATACCTGGAAGTATTTTTGGTTTTTTTATGGCATAAATAATGCCCCCCAGTGTAAAAGCGGCGCCACCGGAAAACATAAGTACTTCTTGGGTTATAGACATATTGGTAAGTATCTGTTTGATAGTGAAAAGTCCTGACCAGCCCATGAATAGATAGATAACCGCGTATAGTTTTCTTGGAGCCCTAGGGAAATAAATCTGGGAAATCACACCAACGCCCACAAGACTCCACTGGAAGGCAATCATTGACCATTTGTAAGCGCCATCCAGGTAAAAATAACATATCGGAGTAAATGTTCCCGCTATCATGAAAAATATTGCCAGCCGATCTAATCTTCGCCAGAAGGATAACTCATTATCTTTCTTTTTGAAAGCATGGTACAGAGAGCTTGCAGAAAAAAGGGAAACAACAGAAATTCCATAAATCAGCGCGGTTACAACACCAGATGCCGAACGACTGGCAACCATCGCCAGATAGACAGTGCCGATGACAGCAGCAATCATTCCGGCAAGGTGTGAATAAAAATTAAAAAGCTCCTGAGTTTTGACTTTCATAACCATTTCCTTTGAAGAAAAAATATATTTTTAATTAGTAAAAATTTGTTCACAAATTAATTTTTAAAACAAGCATTAATATATGATTTTTCTAAGTACCTATTATATACATGATATTGTCATATTTAGGGATCATCCATGAATTAGCTTCGGGGCTTAATACCTAAAATCGGGATTTGAAGCTATCGGTAAATCCGTGATAACTGCTGTTTTATAGGAACTCCCCTTTTTGTGGGAGGAAGTATAGGAATTTCGATTTTATGTGCCGAGGCAATATATATTGACCACAAAATGTGGGACGCAGTGCAATAACCGGGAAAATTATTTATCGAAATGTTTGGATGCCCCTTTAATTATTTGACATAAGCATTGCCAAATTAATTTCCAGACGGTTGGCTTCATTTACTTCTATTCAGTGGTGGGCAGTTGTTAGAATTGATGATTAATTTGTAATCATGTTTTTTCTATGGGATTGTTTTCTCCATCTTATTTAAGCTGATAGCCTTTCTCCCGAAATAATCTCAGACAGGCATCTGCAACAGTATCGTCATAAAGAATTCCCTTATTTTTCTTGATCTCTTCAAGGGCTGCCTCAACACCCAAACCGGGACGATAGGGACGATGGGAACCCATGGCCTCCACCACATCGGCAACAGCTATAATACGGGCTTCTATAAGAATTTCATCTCCTTTCAGATTTCTTGGATAGCCTGAACCATTCATCCGTTCATGATGTTGGTAGACAATCTGTGCCAGCGGCCACGGGGATTCCACATCCTTCAGCATCTCGTACCCGACCTGTGGGAGTGCTCTTTTATCAAAGAAAACTCAAGATCTGTCAGCTTGGTAGGTTTGGACAATATCTCCGCAGGGACCGATAATTTTCCGATGTCATGGATGGTGCCGGCCACGCGGATACCATGACCTGAATGGTGGCACCATGCGCTTTCCTGAGGCTGTCAAGGGTCTTTTGAAGTTTCACCTCCGCCTGTTTGCGCTCGGTGATGTCATGTGCAACAACATCGGAAGCAACCACACGGCCTTCTGCATCGTAAATATTTTTATTGTACAGTTGAAGACTCCATTGCTTGCCTTTTTTATCAACTACTTCATATTCTACTGTCTTCGGCACTTCTATACCCAGAGCCATTTTTTCCACACGCGCCAAAAATAGTTTTTTACTCTCTTCAGTCAAAATGTCGTATGGACTGAGAGAGGTTATTTTTTCCTGGCTACAGCCAAGATATTCGCAAAAAACATCATTCGCTTTTAAGAATCTTCCATTTTTATAATCAACTCGATATATCGCGGTAGGTGAGGTATCAAAAAGCTGCCGATAATTTGCCTCGCTTTCCCGTAACTTTTCCTCCACCTTCTTGCGCTCGGTGATATCACGCACAATCCCCCTAAACCCCTTTGGTTTACCTGATTCATCTTTTAGTAACGACACAGATGCTTCAATATATTTTTAATTCCCATCTTTTTCTATAATCCACAAATCTAATCCTTTGGCGGGTTTCCCTGTTTTATAGACGTCATTAAATGTTTTAAAAAGTTTTTTTGCATTTTCTTTGTCTGTAACCTGACGGCTGCTGATGCCCGTCATTTCTTCTTGGGAACACCCAAATATTTGGCACATTGAATCGTTAAAAAAGGTGAAGTTACCGGCAAGATCGACTTCGTAATAACCTTCTTCGATATTTTCAAGAATGGTCCGATATTTTTCTTCGCTCTGCCGGAGATCTTTTTCCACCCGCTTTTCCTTGTTTCTAACTTCCGCATCTTCTAATTCTCTGGCTATGGCCGGACAAAGACGAGACAAGTTACCCTTCATTATATAATCCTGGGCACCTAAACGCATACACTCTACAGCCATTTCTTCGCCAATAACTCCAGATACAATGATGAGAGGAACGTCGATATTTGCCTTCTTTAATATGGCGATGGCTGAGGTAGCATTGAATTTTGGCAGGCCATAATCGCAAAGAATGATGTCCCATTGCTTCTCTTTGAGGGCTTTTTTCATGGCGGCGGCAGTTTCCACCCTCTCATACACTGGACTATATCCGCCTTTTTTCAGATCACGAATTAAAAACAGCGCATCTGCTTCCGAATCCTCAACTATTAATACCCGGAGTGATTGATCCTTCATAGAGTTTCCCTCTGTGTGTTGAAATGATTTTGGGGATTGGAACGTTTTTCATGTTGTAATATATAATAAATAAGTGCCCTGCGTGTCAAAGGAAATAATGACCTCAAAATAGCGGAGTATTGTGTTTATTACAGATTGAAATGTTGAATGAATTGGAAAAATCAGAAAAACAACCTTTCAGAAAGTTGTCAATAAAAAAAGTTGCATTAAAATTTTTCAAGATCGCAAACCACAGGAATCACTATCTCCACCTGCGAAGCAACACATATGGTGAATAAATCTTTTTAATGATTTGCCTTTGAAATGTTTGATCAAGGTTTGAATTCAACGAAAGTAAAATACGCCAGAGGCGTAACTAAATTGAGAAATAAAAAACGGCTGAACTCTAACTTAACATATGGTAAAAGTATTTGGGGTAGGTCACATGAAAGGAGGCGTATATGAGAACCAAGGAACAATATATTGAAGGTCTTAGGAAGATGAAAAGGAATCTTTACTTTAACGGCAGTAAGATTGATCGAGATGACGAAGAACAGCTTCCCGCCTTGAATGTTATGGGGTTTACCTTTGAAGCTCCACATATTCCCGAACTCAAGGATTTATGCACAGCTAAATCACATCTTACAGGAGAGACTATCAATCGCTTCTGTCATATTCATCAAAGCCCGCAGGATTTACATAACAAACAGGATATGACACGCACCCTGTGCCGCACCGCCAGATTGTGCATTCAGCGTTGCATGGGAGCGGATGCGATCAACGCTGTTAATGCGGCAAGCTTTGAGGCTGACAAGCAAAACAACGGGAGCACGGAATATCACAAGAATTTTATCAAATGGCTGAAAAATTTTCAAAAGAAAGATCTGGTCGGATGCTGCGCTCAGACAGATATGAAAGGGGAGCGTCTTAAAAGACCTGCTGAACAGACTGACCCCGATATGTATTTAAGGATGGTAGAAAAAAAGAGCGATGGCATCGTGGTCAGGGGTTGCAAACTACATATTTCCGAGGCCTCGATTGCTGATGAGATTATTGTTGTTCCGACGAGGATTCTGGGTGCGGATGAACAGCAATATGCGGTGTCATTCGCGGTTCCGGCGGATTACGACGGAGTAAAACAGGTTGTTCACATCCATAAAGCCCGCAAAAGAACCCACTATAAAACAGGATTACTCGATGTCGGATACACCGATTCTTATGTTATTTTCGACGATGTATTTATTCCCTGGGAGAGGGTGTTTCTCTGCGGCGAGTATGTTCACGGAGGCGCTCTGGCAATGCTCTTTGCCCTGTTTCATCGCCACAGTTACTCAGGTTGTAAACCAGCCATCGGCGATATGTTGCTGGGGCTTGCTTCCCTGGCGGCAAGACATAACGGAATATCAAAGGCTCCTCATGTCAGAGAAATACTCTCTAGGATTATTATGATTACCGAGTTGGGTTATGCTGCAGGATTTACAGCTTCGGCCAAGAGTAAACCAGAGATATATGTGCCGGGGATAGGTCAGATGCCGTATGGTCCGGGTGGTTATATTCCGCATTCCATTTATGCTAATGTGGGCAGATGTCTTACGGGCGAGGCAGTGTTCGATGAGCAGGAAATGCTGTGCAACATAGCGGGTGGTCTGCCGTCGACATTTCCGTATGAAGCCGATCTGGCCAATCCTGAATTGAAACCTCTGCTGGAAAAATACCTGAAACGCAATCCTAAAATTCCTATAGCTGATCAAATAAAGTTCTGGTTGTTATTCGCGGAAGTGACCTGTTCATCAAACACAGGCTTTATGTGTTATGGATCTTATCACGGCGGTGGATCGCCCATTATGGAACAAATAGCTATTACCATGCAGTATGACATAAAATTACGCGAGCACTGGGTTAACGCTGCGGCGGGCATAGAAAAATTGGACTTGAGCCGTATTACAAAAATTTAAATCTTTCTGATTTTGAGAAGGAGTGGTTGTTGAATTCAACTACTTATTAATGTTTTGTGTTTTGTATTTAATTGAGGATTACCATTTGAACTATTCCTGACGTTATGATTCAGGACAAATCCTGTCTCTCCCGTTCTTCTTCGCCTGGTACATGAGCTGGTCTATCCGGTGAACAAACGCTTTCATCTCTTCCTTCGGCTTGTACTGTGCCAGACCGATGCTAACTGTCATATAGACCTCTTGACCCAATACCGGGGAAAAAGCTTCTTTCTTTAATTCCGTTTGGATTCTTTTCGCGGTTACAATTCCCTCTTCACTTGTGGTCATTGGCAGCATGATCGTAAATTCCTCGCCACCGTAACGATAAGCGGAATCGGTTTCGCGCAGGCATCGTTTCACCACCTGACCGAGTCGCGATAACACATAGTCCCCCTCAACATGGCCGTATGTATCGTTGAACGACTTGAATTTGTCGAGATCCAGCATCAGAAGGGTTAATGGTTGTTCATAGCGATTCGACCGCTCTATTTCTCTTTCAAGCTGAGCGTAAAAATGCCTGGAATTGTAAAGTTGAGTGAGGTCGTCGATTATGCTCAGTTCCAAGTATCTCTGTTCGCTTTTCCTTAGTGCCTCCTCCGCATTCTTGCGCTCGGTGATGTCGCGGGCAATACCCTGAAATCCGATCGGTTGGCCTGATGAATTTTTTCGTAAAGATACAGATACTTCAATAAATCTTTTGGTACCATCTTTTCTTATAATCTCCCAATCAAATTCTTTGGCGGGTTTACCTGTTTTATAGACTTCATTAAAAGTTTTAAAAAGTTTTTTTGTGTTCTCTTTATCTGTAAACTGACGGTTATTCATGCCCACCATTTCTTCCGGGGGATACCCAAGGATTCGGGACATGGAATCGTTGAAAAAGGTTAAGTTACCGGTAATGTCCACTTCGTAATAACCATCATCGATATTTTCCAGAATGGTTCGGTATTTCTCCTCACTCTGACGCAGCACCTCCTCCGCCAGTTTGCGTTCGGTGATATCGCGGTAGTTAACAATTATAGATTCAACAACATTATTGTTTACCAGGTTACTTCCCACAGCTTCGAGCGTACGCCAGCTTCCATCCTTATGACGAAGACGCAGTTCACCCTGTATAATAGGGGAATTCGTATCCCTAGACAAAGTATTGAATGCATCAGCTAAAACCTTAATGTCATCCGGATGGATACGCTCAAATCCTTTGGCGCTAATCCTTTCTTCAGGTTTGAATCCCAAAACACTCTCAATCGCTGGATTTACATAAGTGATAACCCCTTCCAGATTAACGAGAACAATCATATCTGAAGAGTGTTCTACGAAAGCCCGGAAACGCTGTTCCTCGAACCGTAATTTATCCTCCATACGTTTGCGCTCAGTGATGTCCCGTGAAATCCCTCTAAAACCTGTTGGTTTGCCCGATGAATCTTTTTGTAAAGATATAGATCCTTCAATATATCTTTTAGCACCGTCTTTTCTTGTAATCTGCCAACCAAATTCCCTGTTGGGTTCTCCTGTTTTGTAAACTTTGTTATATGCTTCAAAAACTTTTTTTAACTCCTCTTTGTCCGTGTACTGCCTGTTATTCATGCCTATCAATTCCTCTTTGGGGTAGCCAGTGACTCGACACACAGTATCGTTGAAAAATGTAAAATTTCCAGCAAGGTCAACCTCAAAATAGCCCTCTTGGATATTTTCAAGAATGTTTCGATATTTTTCCTCACTTTGGCGAAGTGCTTCTTCCATCTGTTTACGTTCGGTGATATCACGCATTACGCCGAGAATATGCAACGGTCGTTGATTTTTATCTCTGATAAAGGAAAACTTCGTCTCCGTCCATACGGTGGTCCCATCTTTTCGCCTAATTTCCAGTTGAAGCGTCCGGGATATATCTTTTCTATGTTCTATTTTTTCCAGCTCCATAACCTCGGATAGTGTCCTCATGCCCAGATCCAAGGAGGAAGGCGTAATTGCATCAAAAGGTGCTTGTTTCAGCACCTCTCCCGGTTCGTATCCCCTCAAGATTTTTACAGAAGGGCTGACATAGGTATAATTCAAATTCATATCCAAAACAAAAATGACATCGTGGATGTTGTCGGTAAGCTGCTCGATGGTGGAACGGTCTTTGGAAATCTTTGTCCTAAGGCTGGAGATATATCCGCCGACCAGTGAAAACCAGAGCAGAACCGTTGCAAGAATCACAAGGTTCAATACGTCTGTTTTATTATTGATGGATTCAGGATGGATTTCGTAAAGCAGAAGTATAATTGCCGCATAATTGACTACGGCAAACACAGACAGAAAAAGAAATTGCCATACTGTCAACCTGAAAAGCCCGAACACAAACACGACCAGATAGAGAAGGAGCACCAAACTTCTGAACGAATCGGCGTAATACACAACCACCATGGCCCAGAAAGTGGCTATCACAATCTGGAAAAGCGTCAGACTCGGATCTTTGAGCCGTTTATTTAATCCGGTTCTGATTATCGTATATAGGAGGATGTTAGTGGCAAGACTTCCTGAAAGACAAACAACCAGAACATTGAACGTCACCCGGGTATGCTCTTGGAAATAAAGGAATACACCCAGAGTACTCCACATCACATACGATCCTAATCCCATCAGAAACCGTTTGATTCTCAGAGTCTGGTTGTTATCGTCTTTAGGAAATATACTAAACATAAATTATCTTCCTTATAGCCGAAAAATCACCGGTCATTTTCTATTTCAGTCCGATTTCTGACCAGATCCACGATATTTGTACCACATGTTAAGTTAGAGTTCAGCAGTTTTTTGATTATTTCCGTTTGAAATGTTTTATGAATTGTCTGAATTGGAAAAACAACATTACAGTCAACTATCATGAATTCACTTGAGGACAAAAAGTTGTCCGTTGAGTCAGCATGGCATAGATGACGCGGATCAAATTATGAGCAGTGGCTAATACAGCCATCTTGTAGTGCAATCCCTCCTTGCTTTGTTTGAGATAATAAGCATTAAAAATATCAGTGTACTTGATCACGCCGGTTGTCATCATCCAGATGATTCTCCGCAGATGACGGTTACCTCGTTTCGTTATCCTGCCTTTACCTTCATGTTAACCGGACTTGTAAACAGCCGGATCCAATCCCACTATACGAATTCATGGTAGGAGGAAGAAGTCGATTATCTGTTTACAAATTATTTTCTAAAAGAAAGATGGCAAATGATTTACCAGGCAATCCCCTGCTGTTTTAAATAATCCTGTGTCTCTTTAAGACCTAGGCTGGCTGCTATTTTCCAATCCGCAATGGCCTGATTGTGGTTGCCAAATGCACTGTAGGCAAGTGCAAATTCTGTATTCTGCAGTATTCAATTTTTGATTTGTAAGTGGAGTGAGGATTGCCACACTATACCGGCACCTTTATTTAACGTATAAACACAATCACAATCACCAGGGAACCCAGTATAAATCTATACCAGGCAAAAGGAAGAAAATTCCTGGTCTGAATATATCGAAGTAAGAACCCAATACTGAGGATGCCAGTAACGAAGGAGACAAGGATACCGATAATAAAATTTAAAGTTATTACGGACGGATTTGATATGAGAAAGGGCAGCTTAACCATAGCGGCGCCAAATATAATGGGTGCAGATAACAAGAACGAAAACCTGGCGGCCCCTTCTCTGGTTAGTCCCATCAACAATCCAGTGGTCATTGTGATCCCCGAACGTGAAACCCCTGGAATAATTGCCAGCGCTTGAGATAATCCAATAAAAAGACTGGTTTTAAAAGTTATACGATTCATCTCAATATTCTTGACGCTTTTTCGATCTGCCCAGTACAAAAGAACGCCCAACAGGATTAGCATAGTCGCGATTAAAACAGGCTCTCTGAATATTGTTTCTGCTTTTTTCTCCAGCAGAAACCCCACCATTGCTCCGGGGATAGAGACTGCAACCAGATACCAAAACAATCGACCTTCCGTGCTGTGAACATCCGTCAATCCCCTTGTGATTAACCTCATCCAGTCTTTCCAGAAGTAAATTGCCACCGCAATAAGAGTGCCGATATGGAGAGCAATATCGAAAGTGAGTCCAGGATCATTCCATTTGAAAAGCCAGGGAATCAGCACTAGATGCGCCGAACTTGATATAGGCAGAAACTCTCCTAATCCCTGAACCAATCCGAGTATAACCGCTTGTAATGCAGACAAACCACGCCTCGTTATTTAGAATTGATGGAACTGCATTGAACCATAGACTGGCATTTTATATCGTATTTTATTTTAATTGTCTACGAGATTCCGCCCGCAATATGATAATTCCCCCAACATTCAATTCGCTGCTATGACAACAAGACCGACACCTTTGTATTTGAAGTTTTGGCTGCTGATAAAAAGAGAATTTAAAAACATTACAGCTTGCTATATTGTAGTTCAGGATTGAAGGAGTAATAAGATACCTATAACCTTCCGATGTAAATTGTTTATTCCGGGCAAACAAAAAGGAGGGATATGGTTATGAAGAAAGCCTGCACAGGAAAAG
>Ga0209777_10001229_pt1 | contig 38289 bp, 56 predicted proteins | sample FrelakmetHBP12HB_FD_187147 | JGI IMG/M metagenome (GOLD analysis project Ga0209777, IMG submission 187147) | Freshwater lake sediment microbial communities from the University of Notre Dame, USA, for methane emissions studies -HBP12 HB (SPAdes)... | ecosystem: Environmental > Aquatic >...
CCCCCCGCCGCTCCAGGCGCTTCTCCAAATCTTCCAGGGTCTTGATCGGGTCCTTAGGCATAGCGCTCCTGTGGATCACCGGCTGAAAGCCGGTGCTACGATAGGGTCGCCTTCAGGGCATATTGCCAGTAGCCGTAGCCGACGTTGCGGCTCGCCTTGATGCCGTACTGATGCCGGTCGGTGTCGTGCTCGTATTCCGAGCCCTCGGCCTTGGCCGAGACCTTGACCCCGTACTCCTCCTGGCGGATCAGGGGCTTGGCCCGGGCATCGGTGCGCAGCACCACGAAGTTAGTGGTCCAGGAGAGCAGCGGGTTGACCACCACCGCGATCTGGAAGCCATTGGCCTGCATGGCCCGGACCAGGAGGTTATCGGCGGCGGCCCCGGCGGCGGTGGCCACCATCGGCGAACTGACCGCGGCGATCGCCGGCACGAACAGCGGCACCGGCACCATCACCAGGAACTGCCGGGCCTGGCCGTTCAGCGGCTGGCCCTGGTCATCCACATAGCGGTACTGGTAGCCGATGCAACCCAGGATGGCCGCGGCCATCTCCGCCGGGGTCGGGGTGGCGGCGGTCGCCACGTCCAACTGGGGCACCTGCGCCGCGGCCAGGAGATTGAGCTGGGTCCCGGAATTGCCCTCGATGTGGCTGGCGCTGAAGAACGGCAGGCCGTCATAGCATAAGGCCGATTCCCCCAGGGCCAGGGCCGCGGAGCCTAAGACCTCCCAGTGCTCGTTGACCCGGTCCGCCATCTCCTGGACCCGGAGCATGATCTGCCCGGTCTTGTCCCGGATCAGGTCGTCCAGTTCGATGTCCAGGGTGGCCTCGAATTTGAGGTTTTCCAGGGAATAGGCGTCGGCCCGGAGTCCCTGGGGGTGACGGCCGGCGATCCATTGGCGCACCGCCGGGGACATGCCCAGCCACCGGTATTGCTCGACTTTCTGCTGCGAGGTCACCAGAAACGATACCGGCGACATCCAGGAGCCGGCCAACCCGGCCTCCAGGGTCTGAAAAAAGATGCCGATCAGGGCTCGGCTGGAAAATCCAAGTTGTTCAGGCATGGTTAATCCTCCTCTTGGTCCTCGCCAATAATTTTAAAGTTTGACCCGGACGGGAACTTCGCCAGCCAGAAACCTAATTCCTGGCTGGCGCCCCGGATGGCGTTGATCTGCGCCAGGATGCCCCCTTTCTGTTGCTCCAGGGCCTCCAGTTGCGCCAGCAAGGATTGCTCCCGCTGGTCCAATTCCGCCTGCCGCTGACTGAGTTCCTCGATGGTGATCATGCGCCCATCCTTAGGAGGCCGTGCCATAGAGCCGGATAAACTTCTGGCCGTCCGGGGTCATGACGCTGATGGCAATGGACGCCGCGGACAGAAAGCCCCCGGCCTCCTCGATGTTAAACAAATGCGGCAGCCGGGCCGGATAGACCGTGATCGCCCCATCGATGATCGCCGAACCGTTCTGGCTGAGGCGGACCAGGTAATGGCCGCCGCTGGCTTTGACGGTGCTGTGATCGTCGAACCAGGCGGACCAGCGCCGCCCCACCGACGCCCCGGTGGCGTCGATACACGAATACAGCCCGCAGACGATGTTGGCGACGCTGTTTTGGGTATAGGCGTTGGGCTGGGCATACCCCTGGACCGCATAGAGGTTGCCGTGGTTATCCACCCCGGCGGAGGCCGAGAAATTACCGCAGACCGTGGGTCCGGCGGCGTCGCTGCGGGCCCGCATCCGCAGGGTGGCGAAGTCGCCCGAGGCCGCGGCATTCGCCAGCAGCAGTTTCATCCCGCAGGCCCCAGGCGCGGTGAAGGGCACCCAGGTGATTCCAGTGGTCATCAGCGAGCCGTTGGTTTCGGTCCCCGGCACCAGGGTTTCGAAATCGAGGCGGCCCCCGCCCTCCACCTCCTGGACCGTCAGGAACTCCACCACCGCGATGTTGGTGGTGACGTAACGGATCACCAGACCCACCAGGGTATTGGCGTTGCCATTCGAGGTCAGGGCCAGGGTATTGCTATCCGAGGCGAAGACCTGTTTGCCGGGGCTAGTGAGCGCCACCGAGGCGAGAGTGACCTGGGCCCGATAGCGGCCACTATGCAGCCACACCGAAATGGCTCCGGCGCCGCCGTTGCGGTTGTCAGCTTCGGCGGCGGCATGTCCGAGAAATTTCGCCCCCAGGACCGCGGTGGCCCGCCCGGCGGCATCCGCAAAGACCAGGGACCCCTGAAAAAGTTGCTGGCCCGCGGCCACCGGGATAACGTTACGGTCGCCGGTCTCCAGTTCCAACGGCACATTCTTGCTTGCAGCCATAGATTTCCTCCTCGTGGCGCCGGCGTCGCCGGGTTAGCCTTTTTTGATCTGTTTGGCGAGACCGCTTTCCTCGGCCCGTTGATAAGCCAGGTAGGTCTCGAACTTGCCGCCGAACTCCTGGCGGAGTTTGGCGTCCTGGTCCCAGGCCGCCTTCGTCCGGGTCTCGATGGGGGCATCCCCCGGCGGTTCGAGGTGCGTCTCCACCTTCGCGGGCGTGGTCCCCATCGGCGGCGGGGCCGCCGCGGTCATCGCCGCCAGGGCCTCGGCCCGCACCTGGTCCCCGTGGGCCAGGAAGGCTTTGAACGCCGCCTTAGGCTCGCGCCCGTCCTGGATCACCTCGAACAGCAGACCTTTCAGCCCCGCGGCCTCCAGGATCTCCACCACCCGGGCCCGCTCCCCGTCCCGGCCTTCGGCCCGCAGCTGCGCCGCCGCCTCCGGCTGCCGGGTGCACAATTGTTCCAGCGTCACTTCTCCGGCTCCCTCGGCCTTGATCGCCACGAACAGCTCCGGGTGCTGGCTCTCGAAAGTTTTTCGGTCCATCATCATCCTCCCCTGGCCCGGTTGGGCCATTTGCTTAGCCAACGCCAAGGCGTCGTCCAAGGTGCCGATCTGATCCACCAGGCCGACATCCAGGGCCTGGCGGCCAATGAACATCCGCCCGTCACCCATCGCCGCATGCACCACGGCCGCATCCTGCCCGCGGTTGCGCCCCACCCCATCCAGGAACAGCTGGTAATAGGTATCCGAAATCTGTTGTAAATAATCCTGGGCCTCCGCCGACAGGGGGCCGGCGTCGCTACCCATGGTTTTGTAGCGGCCCGAATAGATCAGGGTGCGTTTGACGCCCCGCTGGGCATCCTGGCCGGAGCGGTCGAAATGGGTCATGGCCACGCCGATCGACCCCAGCACCGCGGTCTCCTCGGCCACCACCTGATCGGCCGCCGACCCGAGCCAGTAAGCGGCGCTGGTCATCTGGCCGTTGGCGAAGGCCACCAGGGGCTTTTGCCCCCGGCTCGCCAGGATCTGATCCGCCAGGGTCTTGACCCCGTCCACCGAGCCCCCCGGAGAATCGACATCCAAGAGGATCGCCTGCACCCGGGGATCGGCCAGGGCCTCCCGGAGTTGCGCGCCCACCACCTCATAGCTGGTGCCGCCGGAAAAATCGGCCAGCAGGTTCATCCGTTTATCCAGGACGCCATACACCGGGATCAGGGCCACCCCGTCCCGCACCTGATAGGATTCATCCTGAACCTGAGGGCCGCCTTTGCCCGCCGCCAGGACGGGCCAGTCGAGCTTCTGGCCGTCCAGCAGGGCCTCGGCCAGGGCGACAAATTCCTCCAGTTTGGCCGGGTGCAGGGCCCAAGCTTTGTCCTGATACGAGGCAAAGACCAGGGGATATCGCTGCTCGAAAATCGGTTCATTGCGGGGCATTGGCTCCACCTCCTACCTGCGAGTCGCCTTCCGGCAGGATCTGCACCTGCACGCTCAAAGGCGCAGGCAAACCCAATTCCTTCAGGCGCTTTTGCTCCCGGGCCCGCTGCTTCAGGACATCCTCCCAATCCCGGCCCTGGGCGGCGCACTGGTCCGCGAGGGTGGCGTAGTTGTAATCCTCCTCCAGCTTGGCGGCGACGATCTCCTTCACCGGATCGACCCAACCCCGGCCCGGCCCGATCCAGACCGCCCGGCAATATTCCGCCCGCTGGGCGTAGAAATTCTTTGCCGGGAACCGGCCCCGGAGATAGGCCTCCTCCAGGACCAGCTCCCACACCGGCTGGCAGAATTTCCGGGTCAGCCATTGCCGCCAATAGAGAAAAACCCGCCAGGCTTCCAGCAGGGCCGCCCGGGCGCTGGAATAATTGGTCCGGGAAAAATCCTTGAGCAGCAGTTCATACGGCAACCCCAGGGCATTGCCGATGATGCGTAGCACCTTGGTCAGGAAGACGTCGAAAGTTTCGCCGCCCCGTTTGAAGTCGATGAGCTTGATGTCCTCCCCCGGGGCCAGGGTCGGGATCATGCCGGGCTCCAACTGCGTCAATTTTTTGCCGGTGCCGGGCTCCTGGATGGTGGCCAGGATGGGAATATTGGGATCGTTCTGGGTAATGACCGCCGACAGACAGGCGGCGACCTTTTCCGCGACCACCTCGGCGTCCAGGGAATCCGCCAGCGATTTAAATAATTTCAGCACCGGGGCGAAGTGGGGCACGCCCCGGACCTGGCCGGGTTGCTGGGTGGCGAAGATATGGAGGATCAAGGGGCGACCCTGGGCATCCCGGGCCGGAATCCCGGTGAATTCAAAGCTCGGCAATTCCAGGTCACCGACATTTTTGGGGGCCTTGCGAATCCAATAGCGCACCGGCTCCTGACGCACCGCCCCCAACTCCACCCCCTGAAAGACATTCTCGCGGCTCAGACCCTGGGGGGTGGCCAGGCGGTCGGCGGCCACCATTTCCAGGGCCCGGCCCAGGGGCCGGAAGGAGGTCGGCGGCAATATCGGCAGGTTGACCAGGATTTCCCCGTCTTCAACCACCTTGCGCATCACCAGGGCCTGGATCTCGGCGAAATCGAGGCGGCCGGCGGCGTCGGCCCCAGGCTGCCAGAGATCGAAGGCGGCCTCGGCTTGCGCCTGGAGGGCCTCGGCCTCCTCTTCGGAGATCCCCAACTGGTCGGCCCGCAGGCGGCTCTGGGGCTGCAACCCCGGCCCGACGACATTGACGGTAATGGTTTGGGGGAGCGACGCGGCGATAGGGTCGTTGAGGCAGCGGTCCTGGGACCGGTCCCGCAGGGTCTGGAGTTCCCAGGGCAGGGGGTTGGTGCCCAGACCGGAGGTGACCCAATCCATCATCAGGCGGTTGAAGCGGGCGCCTTCGAAACGGCCGGCTGCCGCTTCGACCCGCAGGGGCCGGCCCAGATAATCCAGCAGGGGTCCGGGGGTTTCGGCTCGCATCAGGCCGGCCTCTCGAACTGGACATAAGTGACGCGGCCACCCGCGGCGATGGCTTCCCCCCGGGCATATTCCTTGAGCCAGAACTGGCGCTCCCGGTACATGGCGGCCAGGTCGCCCCGCTGCTGGTGCGCCCCCTGGCCCGGCCCCCCGGAGACCACGACCTGCTTGCTTTCGGTCTCGAGGATCTGGGTATCCAGGGCGACGATCTTCGCCTGAATTTCGGCTAAGGTATAGAGCGGCATGGACCTCCCAAAAAAAACCGGATGTTTCCTGAGAGGATACACCCGGTTTTTGGCCCAAATACAACTCGTGACGTCTATGAACGCCTATGAACGCTCAGGTGATAACTTTTGCTCTTGACATATTTTTTTTCGCCGCCATTGGGTGATCAATTCCGAATCGGATTCCCAGACGCCATTCAGTTTTCTCGCCGGGAAATCTTGGCAAACGATCCATTCCTCTACCGTCTTCCAAGACCGGCCGACAAAATTGCAAATATTCTTTTTCCCGGTAAGCAGAAAAGTCGTCATGGCGTGATCCCCGGTCGTCATGGCATGATCCCCTGCCGGTATTTTTCGTTGATCGCCGCGGTCTTGGCCAGATAGGTCTCCAGGGGTGTCGGCTCGGTGACGGTCTGCCCCCGCCAGTCCAGCGCCGCGCCGCAACGATCCTCGCCGATGAACCAGCGGGCGTAGCGGTTGACCTGGCTGTGCAGGGTCCACACCAACGACTCGCCATCGATCCGGTGATCTACCAGGGATGGCATGGTGTACCACACCGGACGCCCCTGGGTCAGATACCAATAGGCGATGCGCACATCATAGTTGGGCATGTGGCAGTGGGCCTCGACCCAGGCGAGCATCGGGGCAATATCGGCCACCGGCAGGAGCACCGCCGGGCCCCAGTTGAGGCGCTGCAGCACCAGCCAGCGCCCCCCCCGGCGCCCGTCCCGGCGGCATTGCGCCACCAGGTGGTTCCAGCGCTTCTTGTTGCGGACGAACAGTGAGATTGGCCGGTCCGGGGCCGCGGCAATCACTCGGGGCAAGGCCCGCAGCAAATCCCGGCTCAGGATCACATCATCCTGAAGCACCAGGTGGTGGCTGGCCGCCGGGTCGTGCAGCTCCCAGGCCCGCCGGCCGGTATCCCAACGGTTGCCGATCTGGTCCCAGGCCACCGGCACCTCCTGCCCGAGAGCGGCAAAGAGGGGGGGGATGAAGGCGGCCCGCGAGGGATGGGCCATGATGGAGACGGAGATGGTCATCGTTTACCCCAAATCCTGATCAAAATGATGGACTATTTGGTGATACCAGATGGACCCCAAGGTATGAAAATTCGTCCCGAAGATCTCCCGGACCGCCTGCACCACGCCCGGCCAACCGGACCGGTAGTCGTGCCCGGCGATGAGTTTCCGGGCCTTAGGCCGCCAGGCGAGAATATCGGCCCGGACCTCCTCATAGAGGTGGCCGCCGTCAATAAAGACCATATCCACCGCCGCGTCTTGGAACAGGGCCGCAGCCTCCAGACTCGGCTTACAGATCACCTGCAGGTTGGGAAAATGGTTAAGGTTTTTGAGAAACCGGGCGAAGACATCCTCCCGCTGCACCGCCCGGCAAGCCGGGTCCAGGTCCCCGGCGGCGGTCCGGCTGCCCTGCCAGTGATCTACCGCAAAGACCGGTCCATGGGTGCCGGACAACAGGGCATGGGTGCTGCGGCCATACCAGGAGCCGATCTCCACTACCGAGTCCATGCGCCCGGCGGTGGCGTAGAGCCATTGTAATAACTCGGGCCGCATCCAGCCCTTGAGGTCATTGCCGGGATAAACCTGATGAGACATCATCGTTTCCCCTCGATTAGCGGTCGGTCTCGCTCGCCGATTTTCGTATGACAATTGCCGCCGTGCACCACCAGGTCGCAATAACCCTCAGGCACCGTCACCACCCGGGGGCAAATCTGCCACAGCCGGCGGTGATTACATTCGTAAATATAGCGATAGTTTTTCTGGTCGGGTTGGTAGAGGCTAAGGAACATCGAGGGTTGCTGCCGGTGATAACGGGTGGCCAGGCGATAGCGTTGGCCGCTGGCCAGGTCCAGCTTGTAGGGTTGGAAGGATACCAACAGGGACTTGTCGGGCCGTTTGGCGATTTCTTTGCGAATGCGAGCCACGTAGTGTTTGGACAGCAAATCGTCGGAATCGTGCCGGGTCTGGATCGCCACCTGGGGCAGCGCCCCTTTCCCCGGCGCCAGGGCGATGAGGCCGATTACCTGATCTTCCGCCTGGGCGCCATCCTGATATGTGCGGATCCGGGGGTCCAGGGCCTGCAAACGCTCCTGGTGGGCGGGATGACAACTAATCCAGATGGCGAAATCCGGGCAGGTCTGGCGGGCCAGGCACGGGAGCACCTGCTGCTCGAAAAAATCCAGGCGCCAGGCGGCCCGGGGATCGTCCGGGGCGAAATATAGGCGGATGATGATGGCGTGGGTCAAAGTCATCTCCGCGGCCCCGCTTCATAGCTGGAGGGCTCCGGGTAGAGGCGCTCCAGCAGCTGCCAGACCAGCCGGGGCAGGTGTTCCCCGGTGGACCAGCAGGGCCGCTGGCGCAGGACTTCCAGCCAACCCTCGACGCTGCCATGGGTTCTGGCGGTCAGTTTGCAATCGGCCAGATAAACCCCGGCGATCTCCGGGCGGGAGTTGGCATAAACGCTTTTCATCACCACGCCCGGTCCCGCCAGGTCCAACCAATAGAAAGTATTAAAGATCTCCCGAAAGCACGCCGGGTGGATCAGGATGGGCGTATGCACGTCATAATTCCGGGTCGGCCGCCCCCAGCCCGCCAGCAGCCGCCGGGTATTGGCCAGGCGGCGGCTATATTCCCGGTGGAGCGATGGCCCCCCCTTGAGCTCGCCCTTGTGGTAATAGGGGAAGGCGACGGCCTCGCCATCCTGGGAAAAGTAATGGTCGTCGTTGACAAAGAGAAAGGGGTTGGATAAGCCGCGCTCCGGTTGACAGACGGCCAACATCTTGCGGATGATATTGGCATCCTTATTATGGGTGAAGGGGTCCGCCTCCGGCAGGTGCACCACCCCCCGCAGCCAGGTGGGCCGGGACCCCGCTACAAAAACCCTTTGCACCCCGGAAATATAGAGTGCCAGGCTCCGGAGCGAGAAGCGCAGCTCCCGGTGGTCTGAGAAGCTGTGATTCGTAGTAAAATAGACGACGTCGATCATCTCCCCAGCCAACTCCCCTGGCGGAATCCGGTGAAGGGGTTGACGCCGCCGGATTCCGGAATCACCGTTCCCGCCGGGCTGGATTGGGGTCGGGGCAGCAGCCAGACATTGAAAGCCTCCGCCGCCCCCGCCGCCAGCACCTCACAATCCAGCAGATGGTTCGCCCGGCCATATTGCACCGACCAGACCAGTTGCCCCTTCCGATTGCGTTCTTTGACTTCGGCCGCCAGATGCGCCCCGTAGATCTCATCGGTGTCGGCATCCAGGTGGAATAGACCGTTCTCGATGCGTGCCCAGATGAAATCCTTCAGGGCGTCGGTATCCAGCCGCCACAGCACCAGCCCGCCGGGCAGGGGTTTGCCGCTGGGATAGCAGTCAATCTGGCCCCGCACTGCCAACCGGCCCGAAGTCAGGGGCCGGGAACTCCCCTTGGAGCCGAAGATCCGCCCCCGCCCGGAGCGCCGCAACCAGTTGTAAACCTGCTCGGTCAGGGTGGCCTCCCCCTCTCCCATCAGCCCGCCGCCGGTGTCGATCAGGCCGGTCCAGACCCGGTGCTCCAGGCCGCTCATGGTACGGTAGACATCCTCAAATAGCCATTGCTCCAACTCCCCAAAACTGGCCACAAACCCATGGCGGATTTTATGGGACTCCCGGAGGCCATCCGCAGTCAGCACCCAGGCCCGCAGCACCACCCAAAAGCCCCGTTTCTGCGAGTCAATGCCCGCGGTCAGGGCCAGGGTCTCCTCTGGCACCACCCAGGCCGGCCGGTTAGTGCGGCAATTAAGGATGGCCGCGGCTTCGTGGGACTGCACGATCTCTTTCCAGGGCTGCCCATCCCAAAGATTGGTCCAGGTTTTGAGCTGCTCGCGGTCCCGGTAGATCTCAAAAAATTTGGCGGCCATTTCCGACCAGGTGGCCAGGGGCGAGTATAGGGCGTTCCAGTGATAGCCCTGATGTACCGCTGGCCCCGGCCCGGCCTCCCCGGATTCGCCCCCCGCCGCCGGCCGCCAGACGCCCGCGGCCAGCATCTCCGGGCGCTGCCGCTCGGTGATTTCCGCGGCGCAGTATTCGCACTGATACCGGGCCACCCGCTGCCGTTTGATATAGCCCGGATGCCGCCGATCTCGCGGCCATTGGCCCCGGGGTTCCCCGGCATGGATCACCCGGCCAAACTGCAGCACCTGATAACCGCCGCAATCGGGACAGGGTACCCAGAAGCGGCGGCGGTCGGAGCGGTCGTAATCTTTGGTGATGAAGCCCTCCGGGTCCGTGGGGGTGCTGGCGGTGATGATCTTGCGGTTCCAAAAGGATTGGCCCCGGATCTCCGCCATTTGCGTCGGCGACCCCTGCCCCGCCACGTCCAGGGGATACTTGTCGGTTTCATCCTCGAAAATATATCGGGCCTCAAAATCCCCCAGGTCGGCGGCGCTGCCGGCGGTGGCAAAGATGATCTCCATGTGCTGTAAGACGATGGATTTCTTCTGCTCATCGTCTGAATTGCCAGTGCAGTGCCGGGCCAGGTCGGGGCTGCAGCGAATCATTCGGAGAATCCGGCGGCAGGCCCGCTTCACCGAACTTTCGGTACTGGCCACCCACAGGGCCGGGGCCGGGTCCTGGGAAATGGCGTAGCCCAGCATGTTCAGCATGATTTCGGTTTTGACCGACCGGGCGCTGCCCATCAGGGTGATCCGCTCGACCTGGGGGTCATTAAACGCATCCATCGGCCCCACCGCCAGCCGCCCCTTGCCCTCATCCCAGCGCCCCGGAAAGGAGGACCCGACCGGAAACTCCCGGTGCGCCGCGGCCCACTGGCTGACGGTCAGGTCCGCGGGCGGGGCCCAGGCGGCCCGCTCCCGCGGCGACCAGATAGTTGTGTCAAGTTGCGTTAGCATGCTCCGGCGTCATTTTTTTTTAAACAGCAAGATAGAAATTCTCCCGCCACCCTGCGCCACTTTTGGAACTGCCAATCCCCACCCGGCCCTCGAGAAGCTGCTCCATCCCGGACGGCCGGCGGGCCTGATTCCACCACTTCCACAATCCAGTTAGGCCATATTCGGGGACGATTCCCCATTTCCCGGCGGATTCGGAGCTCCATGCAGGGGCTCATCACCGGGCGATCCCCCCACTTCGCCTTCATCCGGAAAATCCCATAATTCCGGCGGCGGGGCGAATCCCCCCAGGTTTTCCGGCAGGGGCCTCGCGAAGGCCGCCAGCAACTGGCGGCAGGCCCGGGTGAAGATTGGCTCCATCTCCCGGGCAGTTTTTCCTTCCAATTCTGGGAGCACCTGGACCAAAGACTGGAGCCCCTGCTTCACCGCCAAAATGCAGCCGATGATATGCTGTTCCATCTCCCGGACCTCCACCAGCTCCTCCTGGCGCTTGCGGAAATCGAGCTTTCGTATCTCCGCCTGATATCTTTTCCCTTCCTTATCCCAATAATCTTTGTCGCCCTCGGCGATCAATTTTCCCTGGCCATAGGCGGCCGGGGCCACCACCGCCGCCGGCCCCCGGCCGCCTTTTTTCTGGGCCCGCCAGGCCCCGATCTGTTCCAAATCAAAACGATTCCCCGAGAGAGCAGGCATACCCGCCCGCCGCCAGTTCCGGACCTGGCGTACCGTCTTCCGGAAATGGGCTGCCACCGCCTCTAATCCCTCGACTATCGTCTCACTCATAAATTACCCTTCCCAAATTTCCCCTAACCCGTCCTCAGGAAAAAACGGAAACCCGATTTTTCCCCCATGTGTAAAAAATTAGCGAGCCTTTGGATCCTTGTTAGTTTTTCCCATGGGAAGGACCCAACAAAGACTCCGTTAACCCTTCCCTTCCGCCACTTGTGCCCCGCCATGCGCCACCTGCTAACCGCCTGTTTCCTCTATCCTTTTTTAACAGGTGACACTTGGTGTCCTTTATTTCCATAAAGTTAACTTTATAAAGCGCGTAAAGAGCTATTTCCCGGTTTTTGGGGTCACACTCAGTCACCTTCCCGGTTATTCTTGATAATTCCATTATTTAACCTGGTGACCCATGCCCAGGCGCAGGGTGACTGAGTGACCTATCCTTCTAACAAACACGCAAAGCCACGCCCCGCCACAACCGCTTACCGCCGGCGCCCCGATCCCGGATAAAGCCCCGCTCCGTCAGGCAGGCCCCGAAGGTGCGCTGCTTGAGCCGCTGCTTCTCCGGGATGCCCCCGTCCTCAGCCCAATCGTCATAACTTTCATAGAGCTCTTTGGCCGTAGCCACATACCCAGGGGCCACCACACAGCGATCCTCGATGAACTCGCCCAACACGTCCATCTCCGCCCGATACTGGGCCGTGGCTGCCAGCACTTCCGGCGGCGGCGCCAGCCCCTCCCGCTGCCATTGCAAGCAGCCCCGTACCAGCCAGGCGAGGATACCCGCCCCGTCCGCCTGCAGCTTCGCCTCCAGTTCCAGATCCCATTGCTCTCTCGGAATCTCCACCGGGAAACGGCAGAACATGATGCGCCGCCAGATGCCGGTGTCCGTGCCCCTGATAATGGGCTTGGTGTTGGTCGACAGCCAGAGTTTAAATTGCGGCGTAAACTCGAAATGTTCCCCATACAGAAACCGGGCCGTAATCGTCCCGCGCCCCGTTAAGGCCTTGACCAGGGACTCGGCCAAACGCCGTCCTTTATCGACTTCATCGGCCGTGACAAAACGGGGACCATCCAGCCGGGCGATGTCGGCGGGGATCTCCCCGCCCCGGTCCCGGTTCAGCAGGGTCTCCACCGGCGTATTCGTGGCATATCGGGCCAGGATGGTGCTGATGGTGTTCACCAAGGTGCTCTTGCCGTTCGCGCCGTTGCCCCACAGAATGAAAAAACAATCCTCCTGGATCGACCCGCTCAGTGAATAGCCCAGGGCCCGTTGTAGGAATGAGACCATACGGTCGGCGGCTTGGGGCTGATTGTTCACATCCATAATCTCGTAGAGAAATCTTTCCCAGAGATTGCAGTTGGCCTCCGGATCATATTCCACCTCGGTGATGATGGTCAGCAAGTCCTCCCGGCGGTGGGGCTTAAGTTCCCCGGTGGTCAGATCCACCGTGCCGTTGGCGCAATTCAGCAGCCAGGGGTTGGCATCCAGGTCTTTCGGGGCCACCGGCATCCCCGGCTCGCTCTGGGCCTGGCGCACCATGGCTATCAGGTTCTTGGATTCCTCGGTCTTGAGGGCGAACTTGGCGAAGGCTTTACGTTCCTCCAAGTCCGCAGACCGGCCCGCCTCCTGGTAGATGCCGCCCACCGTGTCTTTGGCCCGCCGCTCCACTTCGCCGGAGTCGTCCCGGCGCCAACGGCGCCCGTCCCAGACGTACCATTTTTTGCTCAGGTGACAATAATGTAGATCCTTCCCATGCCGGGCCACCAGCCGCCGGGCGTTGCCCAGATCGCTGAAGGTGAAGCCGCCGCTGACGATTACCGGCGGTGGCGCCGGGGGCCGGGCGTTTTTTTTTAGCGCCGCCAGCAACTTGGGAATATCCTGCCCCTGGCAGTGGGCCTCGCTCAAGTCCTTGAACTCTTTCGGCGCCGGGATGACTTTCGCCTGGGGCAGGTCGGCGCTAATATCCAAAGGCATTTTCTCAGCGCCGGGCTCCTGCCAGACATAGATCTCCAGGCCCTGCAAAATCGCCAACTCGGCGGGGTTCAAATGCTTGGCGCTGCTCTTCCAATTGCCCAGGCCGGGTATCCCGAGACAGGGTAGTTGGTGCAACCAACAAGTGAGCGAATCGCTTTCCCCCTCCACCAGCAGGCACCAGCCCGCCGCCCGGATTTCTGGAAGCCGCCAGAGACCATAAAGTCTGACCTGCTCCCCTTTGCGAAACTTGAATTTCTTAGTTTTATCCGTCCCGCCGAAACGCCGCCGGTTGCCGACGTTCTTCCCGTCCTGATCCTTATAGGGGAAATTAACCGTGAGAGCGCCGTCAAAAATATCCGGGGGATAGCGATAGGGGCCAATTCCCTGAGCCTCCAAAAAATCCACCGGCAATTTCTTGGCCAGAGCGAATTCCTTCACGGTCAAGGACTCGTATTTACCCTCGGATTTCGCCGCCGCCGGCACCCCCGCCTTGTCCGCCAACGCGGTCAGGGCTTCCTTGAAATCGCAAGCATGCCGCTTTTGGTAAAACTCAAAGACATCCCCCTGGGCCTCGCAGGCAAAGCATTTGAACAGCCCGGAGACCAGATTGATCGACAGGTTGGGGGTATTCCGGTCATCATGGAAAGGGCAGAGGACCGTGACATTGTCGCCCCGGTGGCGCAAGGTGCCCAGGTCCAGACCCAACTCGCCCGCGAAAAACGCCGGAATATTGAGGCGCTCCCGGACCTGGTCCCGGCGGCTGGAGCCGACCATTAAAACTTGGCCCTCAGGATTTGGGCGATCATTTGTTGCGCTTCACCCATTTTTTCAAACCACAATGCCAATTCTTCGGTCGGGCTTGGCTTTAATTGCTTAAAAGGTTCGAAAATAGTCACGGGCGGCGGCTGGATCCGCTCCGGGGCGTGCGCCGCTTGGATTTCCCGCAAGATCCGCACCGTGGTCTGCGCCTCCGCTTCGCTCCCCACCCGCACCGTCACCCAGTCGTGCCCCTTTTCCTGCCGGGCCACCCGCGCCTGATTCTCGCCCACCGCCTGCGACAGCGGTTGGCAATGGAATTCATTCCGGGCGGCGCTATATTGGGCGATCCATAGATCCTGGAGATTCATCGGGCTCCTTTTTGCGGTCGCCGCGCTTTCCGGTGGCGCTGGCGGTCCGCCTTTGTCATTTTGGGCTCCAAACGGCGAATCTGCCCATTGGCTTGCACCTCATAGCGAGTGCCGTCCTGGGCTCGAATCGGCCCGGCGGGATAGCCGCAGGGTGTCCTCTTCTGCTCTTCCACCCCCGCTCCTCCTCAAAAATAAACCCCGGCGGCCTGGCGGTTCCCCGGCGGGATTCCCCGCCCCCCGTGGTCCCAGACCGCCGGGGGTCAAATCCGCCTCAATCCTACCTGGCCTTAATGACCGGTGATCTTAGTAACTCCAATTCGGCCTCCAATTCGGCCTCCCGCCGCAGCAGCCGGATCATTTCCGCCGCCGCCTGCTCCGGGTCCTCCGCAATGGCCTGTTGGATCGCGAACTCCAAAAAAGATGGCTTTTCCGCCATGACCGCCTCCCCTTAAGTCACAATTCCCGGAGCGTCGCCGGGCCGATGCTCTCCCCCAGGAAGGCCAGTAGCGCCCACCGGTCCAGGCGCCCCGGCTCGCAAGTGCTCAACAGCACCTCCGTCTCCCCTAGGTCCGTGTAAACATCGATGATCAGATAACTCTCCATCAACGGGAACCACCCGGTCCAACCCAGCCCGCCGCCCCCGCGGTAGGGATAAGGGTCGATCCGGCCCTGCCGGGCCGGGGTCATGCCCGCCCGGCGGATGAAGTGCCGGGCGAACCGCCGGGCCTCCCGTCGGGCCAATATCCCCCGGCAGGTCCAGAGCAGTTTGGCTTTCTCGGTCCCCAGGACTGTCGCCGCCATCCATAGAACCCCCTAAATGTGCACCACTTCCTGGCCGTTGCAGGGAGCGAGACACATCCGCTGTTCCTCCAGGATCAATTCCGCCCGGGGCGGCCGGAATTCCGCTTTTTTCAGGATGAAAAACCGCTCCCCCGGCTCGAAGCGCCGGTGACAAATGGCGCAATACAACGGCTCCCCATCCCGATTTAAGCCCATCTAATCCTCCACCAAGTACTTGGCCACGGTGCGGCAGTGCTCGCACAGGCGGTTGTGGCGCTTGTCCCAGGAATAAAACTCCCGGTCGCAACGCAAGCACCGGCATTTTCCGGGTTTGCGGCGGGCCGCCAGGGATTTCTCCATTTGCGCCGTTTCCCGCTTCTCCCGCAGGGCCTTGACCCGCGCCTTCTCCAAGATCTGGCCCTGGTGCGTGCGGTAGTATTCTTTTCGGTATTCCCGGCTTTGCCCCGAGGTGACCCAGGCCGACCCCGGCGCCTGACCTGGCCCTTTAGCCACGGGCGCCTCCCGGTTCCGCCCGGACCTCTCCGGGGGCCGGGGCGCCCGGACCCCGCTTGCGGGTGTAATCAAAGGGCTTAGTGGTGGTATGCCAGTCCCCGCACAGCCCACAGAGATAGGCCCGCAGCGGCAGGTAATCGGCCCGGCTCTCCTGCTTGAGGATGAAGCACTGGGCCGCGCCGCAATCGGGGAAGGATTTCTTGCCGGTATAAGGAGCAATCCCGATCCATAGTTATCCTCCTAATGGCGCCGTTTTTATCTCCCCCCTTTAGCAAAGGGGGGTCAGGGGGGATTTACCCCGCCGCGGTCCGGGCCACGTCCCTCGCACCCGCCGCCGGGCCGCCTCTTCCAGGGAGGCCAATTGCCGCTGCGCCCCCCGGACCTGGTCCTTGATGGCCTCGAATTCCGCCCCGGTAATCTCCGGGCCGCCGGGGGATTCGGTCGCCAGGGCCTCGAGCGCCGTCTGACACGTGGCCGCGATCTCCCGGAGCACCCCAGTCAGGTGCCGGTTCAGATCTTCCAGGGAGACCAGGGGTTGCGGCTGGGGCGTGGACAGGCGGCCGAAAAGGCCGTTGAGGAAATCCAGCAGGGCGAAATTACCGGTCCGGGCCAGGAGTTCCAGGAGCTCCGGACGGATCAGAGTGTGCGTCTCGCAAGTCTCATCCCGCCACTTATATAAGGTGTAGGGCGATTTGCCCACCGCATAGGCCAATTCCTTAACCTGGCCCTCGGGGATCAGGTCGAACACCAGGCGCTTGAGCACCCGATGGCGCTCTTCCAGGGATAGACCCAGATAGGTGCCGATCTCCATGCCCCCTCCTGTCTAAAAATCGCCGGACCTTGCCCTGGTCCAGGCCGGCCGGCAGGATTAAACTGCCCTCAGACCTGGTCGCCGTTGCCGCCAAAGAGCGCCGCCACCGGCTGCCCTAAAAATCCGGCAATGCGATCCCGGAGCTCCGGGTTGCCCCGGTAACCATAGACGTTGTTGGCCACCGAGCCGAAGGGCGCATCCAGTTTGCGGGCCATGGAGGAGATCGATTCCCCCCGCTCCGCCAGCAGGCGCTTGATCCGGAAAGTTTGCTCGAGGTTTTTCATTGGCTAAATCTCTCCGCCTATGTTACCGTATTAATCCCCTCAGAACCGGGACCGCCTGCCAGGGTCTCGCCCCGGCCCAGAGGGGCCGCACTGTTACCGGCCTGGAGGCCGGAGGTGCATCTTTTTTAGGAGTTATAAATATGCGTTATGAGTATCTGGTCCTGGAAATCGAGGAAACTGCCTCCGGCTTAAAGATCAAATTTTCCAATGACGCCGAGCAAGCCGCAGCAAATCTCGAAACCGTTCTCAATTCCTATGGTGCTGAGGGTTGGCAACTGGCCACCAGCAATTCCTTGGAGTGGGTTCATGATGAGATAACCACAAATACCTTAATGCTCGGGTACCGTTTAATTTTCCAACGCCCCGTAGATTAAGGGCGGCCCCCGGCGGTTTTTCCGGCCGCGACGCGGGAGCGGCTTTGTCGTTGGCGGAAGGTGAGTTCCTCCTCCGGCCGGGGCGAGATCTGGTACGTCTCCATTAACACCTGACGGCGCGCCGCGGGGATGGCGTGCCAACCGGCATAAACCAGCAGTTCATTGGCGATCTGCAACTCGGCCAGGATCGCGGCCAGTAGTCCGGTGATGGTTTGCGGATTTTTTTCTGATTGCGGCACCTTGCCCTTCCTTTTTCCTGAGGCTCTGGGAAAAGGATAATACGCATATCAAACTTTATGTCAAGGAAAAAATTCTATATCGATGATTAAACCTGAGCACCAAAATATTCGGGAACGAATTTTGAGTCTGGCGGCGCGCTTTAAGATAGCTGACTTGAAAAAAGGCGGCAAACTGGCTCGGGCTCTGGGAGTCCATAATTCCGTTATCAAGCGCCTCATCGAAAATCAATCACTGCCAGCCCTTGATAACTTAAACAAAATCTGCGAAAAGGCAGGAGTTTCAGCAGATTGGGTCTTAACCGGAAGAGAACCCGAGCCGAAAACCGAAATCCAGGTCCTGGAACCCCGGCTGCTCTTCTCCGGCCTGCCCCAGGACCTGCCCCCCGAGGTCCGCGGCCTCAATTACCGGTCCATTCCCCGCGTGGCCGGGTTCATCGGCGCCGGCTATGAGGGCGCGGTCCCCTGGGATTACTGTGACGGCCTGGTCCTGGTCCCCGAGTCGGAATTGGGCAATCACGCCGGGCATGACCTCCGGGCCATCAGGGTGGCCCGCCAGGCCATCTCCATGATCCCCACCATCCGCCCCGGCGACATCGTCATCATCGACCCCCAGGACCGCCCGGACCTGCCCCTGCGCCCCGCGGATAAAAAAGCGATTTGGGCCGTGCGCTATCCAGAAGGGGATAATGCCGCCCTCAAGCGGGTCCGGGAGGCTGACGACCATTGGGTCCTGCTCTCCGATAATCACCTCATCGACCCCATTCTCATCAAAAAAGCCGAAATCCCGGACCTCATCATCGGCCGGGTCATCTGGTCCTGGACCAAATGGATAAAATCATGAATTAAGGAGAACCTGCCTATGTCCCTTTTTTCCTTTCTTTTTGGTCGCCGGAAAGGCGAGGTCGAATCTCCCTTGGAAATTCAAGAAGTAGATTCGGGTTCAGGAGAACTGCTAGTAAAACTTTCTTTGAATCGGCCTTTAACCATGGCAGATTTAGAACCTGAGGCAAACGAGGATCGGGAGATCGCCCACAATACTATAATCATCGCGGCTAAAGGTACTTCGGAGCCCTATTATGAGGTAACTTTTAAAAATATCGGCGGGTCTATCAGCGTTAAATGCCAATGCCGGGCCGGGGAATTTACTCAACTCTGCAAGCACAAACTGGCCCTGGTGCGGGGGGATTCCTCCATCTTATACGAAGGGGATTTCTTTCAAACTGATGAGCAAAAAAATAACTTTCAAGCAATGCAAGGCTGGGTCCAACAATCCGGCCTGGCTCCCTTGATTTTGCAGCATGATCAGACCCAGCAGGCTTTTCTCCAAAAAGAAAAAGAGTTTAAACAGATCAAAGAGAAGATCGAACTGGCTATGAGAAAAGGAGTTTAAATTTATGAAAAAATTATTTGCTGTTGTTATTTTCTTGCTGTTCTCCCTTTCCCTTGCAGTCCTTGCCTCTGGTCAATCATCCAAAGAAACCTATCGGGCCTTGAAGAAGCTTGAGGCTAAAACCCAGACTGGTATTTCCTATCAAGACTATGGACCCGCCCTGGGAGAGGCAAAATTAGAAATTAATTTGTTTTCCGAATCCCCGGAAGCAAAGGAGAAACCAAAATTGAAGGAAATTTTTTATAAAACTATGGGCCACTATGAGGAAGCGGGCAATGTCTGGGGGTGCCAATTTGCCGGAAGAGGCCCCGCCTATAATATGGTCCCCGCCCAACATGGCGGAACCGATTCGGACTTGATTGCCCAGGTTTTGCGGACTTATCCCAAGGCGAGATTTAAGGTGGATGCTATGGGGTGCCTACCCTATAGCGAGGTAATCAAAATTATGTGGCAAGAAGCTACTAATGAACTTAAAAAGGCTGGCCCCTTGCTGAAATGACATCCCTTCCCTGCGGCGGCCTTCGGGCCGCTTTTTTTATGCTCTAAAAAATACTATATCGAATTTTTTTCTTGACATAATATTCTAAATGCGTATTATCCTCTTCATAGCCACACGGGAATCAAACCCCACTACTCCAGGAGGTAGTTATGAGTAGCCCCGAAGAAGCCCGCCGCCCGGCGCTCCCGATCCTGACCCTCACCATCCGGGCCGCGGGTCTCGGCGGCATCGGCAAGAGTTATTGGTTATCCAAACTGGCCGACCGCCTGCAGGCCGACGGCTTTGTCATCCGCGGCTTTCCTGAGCCCCATCGCCTGGTGGCGACCAAACGCATCAACCCGGAGGATCTATGTGGCCCTGGCTGTTCATCGGCTTAATCGCCGGCATCTTCATCGGCGTCGCCCTGATGTGCCTGCTGTTTATGGCCTCGCCGCCGAAATCACCCCCGCCGCTCGCGCGCGCCGACCTGGAAAAAATGCAGCGGCGTCTCGACCCCGCCCCCGACTCGCCGTCGCCATCCCCGAAACCCGGAGGTCCCCCCGATGTCCCCCTTTTATAAAAACTTGCTGATCCTGGCCGGGGCGGTCCTCCTGGCCGCCCTGGCCATCGCCTTTGCCCCCGCGGCCCCGGCCCCGGACTGGCTCGCACTGCGGGCGGTGCTGTAAGGAGGGCAAGAAACCATGAGCCCCAGACACCAAGCGGCTGCTAATGTCCCCCTGGACATCCTGGCGGGATTAGACCTGATCTATACCCTCTTATCCCTCTATGCCCCGGATAGTTGGGAGCGGCGGCAGGTCTTCGATTTTCTGGCCGACCTACGAACTAAAGAACTTTCCCCCCATCACGTTCTCTGCCCTCAATGTGACAAAGAGCCGCTGGTCTGCCCGAAGTGCGACGACCTCACCGCGCAATGTGATTGCGATCCCCACCTCGTCATCAATGGGAGGCACTACCGATGAGCGCCTGGCTGCGGCCTCTAATCCTGGCCGCCCTGCTGCTGCTGATCGGCTAACGGAGAATCCATGCCGGAACTCCTGATCCCCCGATATCGCTGCCCGGACTGCGGCCTCTTTTTTCTAAACCCGACCCTGGCGATCGCCGCCCTTTACTGCGGCTGCCCCGGCTGCGACATCGGGGTTTATGGTCTTCGCCCCTATCGGACCGCCGACGGCACCGAAATCCCGGACCGCCCGCCCCGGCCGGCCCGCACGATTATTCGCCTGGGAGGTGAAATCGATGCAATGTAAAAATTGCGGTAAAGACTGCAACAAGGCCGCCCTTGGAAAATTTGCGAGGAGCACCAGCGCCTGTTGAAGGAAATCAAGACGACCCTACCGCCCCCGGAGGTCCCCGAGGGTGACACCGGGGCCGTCCAGGGATTGATCGCCGGAGAGACCTCCATCCCCCTGGCGGAAATAAACATGGTGTTGAAAGAGGCGATGATCGAGACCAACGGCATCCTCAGCGAATATTCGTCCCGGATTGTCGCTAACACCGCCGGAACGCCGCCGGGGGTGATCGTGCCGCCGGATGGCTGGGACCGCCTGAAAGAGGCCCTCAGGGCGGCCTTTGACCTCTATTTCCGCCCGCACCCGGATGAATTAACCCAATTCGGCCATACCTGTGATCAATTCAAGGAGCGTCCCCATGCCCGCCTCGACTCCGATGATGACGGCGACCCGGATTGACCGCCTCCGGCGCGGGCTCGACGCCGAGCCCGGCCCCTGGCTGTCCCTGGCCCTCTGGCTTTTAGGCCTGGCCCTGTTCTGCTGCTGGGCCTGGCCGGGAGGAAATTAGTATGAAAGCCCTTAGCCATCTGGTAGGCATCCAAACTTTAAGGAGATAGAGACATGCAAGAAATCATTATTGGAAGAGAATTGTTAAAGGTATTTTTAAGCGATTTACTCAAGAAAAACCTTTCGATTCCACAAATAAAATATTTTGTGCAAATTGGACTCCCAACAAAAGCAAACGGAATTTATGATAAATCGAAAGTCGAGAATTGGGTGATAGATAATATTGATCGCATAGAATTATATCTATCCAGATTTGCCAAGGATAAATCCATACAAAAACTGGGAATTAGACGTAAACAATATCCTATTGGTATGTCCAATAAAATATTAAATATAATTGGAAAAATAATATCTGATGGTACCGATCGATTTTTTGTTGACGATATTGCTCCACTTCTCTTTGACGATGAGAAAGATTATATCCGTAAAAGGGCTATGGTTCGTTATTATCTGGATACGATGGCTAGTAAAGGTACACTGATAAAAACCAAATTGGGCGATCGAATAATTTTCTCCGGTTCGGCTCTTCTCTTTAATGAATTAAAACTAATGGAAAAAGAAAGATTACCAATGAGTAACGAAAATAAACTAAATAATAAGGAGGAACCGCCAACAATATATCCTATTGCGGAAAAGGAATTAAATAGCGAGGAGGAAAAACCGGCGATTTCGGGATCTTTGGAAGAAGCTGCTATTAAATCCTCACATAGAAAGCGGCGATTTCGATCTTTCTATTGTGAGGTTTGTCCAGACGATGAGGTCTTACACTATAAAAAACTCGATAAAGTACAATTCCGTTATTGCCATAAGTGCAATTCGAGATATTATCTGCTTAATGATGAGATTTTTCGGACTGGGAATCCAATAGAACCGTTCACCATGATCGTCGAATAATTCCCGCCCCGGATAATCCTTGACAATTCCTCCCGGCCCACGACATAATGATCCTCCCTGGCAAGGAGGGCTCTGCATGGCCGGCCACATCCGCACCCACCAGCACTGCCCCCGGTGCGGCGGCAATTTCGCCAAGGACTCGCTCCTCTGCCCCCCTTGCCAGACCCGCCCCAGCCGCTATTTTATCGACCTCTGGTGGCAGGCGGGCCGCCTCAAGATCTATACCGATCCCCAGGGCTATCCCCTGGACTCCTACGCCCGCACCGAGCAGTTGCTGTCCACCATCCGCCACCAAATGGGCAAGGGGACTTTCGACCCCGCCGACTTCGTCGCCCGGGAACTGCAATCCCTGCGCTTCGACCACTATGCCGCCGCCTGGCTGGACCGCCGCCAGCGGGAGGTGGGCCGCCCCGCCGGCATCAGCCGGGCCTATTTTAAGGAGCTCGCCCGCTATGTCGGTAGCTATTTCATTCCCTGCTTCGCCCGCCTCAGCATCCGGGACTTACGCAAAGGCCACCTCCTGGATTTCCAGGCCTGGCTGCCGGCGCACCTGGCGCCCAAGACCGTGCGCAATATCTTCGGGGCCCTGCATTGCCTTCTGGCCGAAGCCGCCGACCGCAAGGACCTCCTGGTCCTGCCCGGCTTCCCCCGGATCCCTAAAGGGGAGGCCGAGACCCGATGGCTGACCGCGGAAGAGCAGGCCCAGGTCCTGGGCCATTGCCGGGAGCCGTACCGCAGCCTCTTCCTGTTTTGCATGCGCCAGGGCTGCCGCATCGGTGAAGCCCGGGCCTTGAAATGGGACCGGGTGGACCTGAAAAACCGCCTGGTGGTCATCGCCGCCGGCCTGGATTTAGGCGTCTGGAAACCCTACACCAAGGAGCGGGACGTGCGCCATCTGCCCTTGCACGACCGGGTGCGCCAGGCCCTCCTGGCCCTGCCCCGGAGCCTCTCCGGTTTCGTCTTCGTCAACCGGGAGGGCCGCCCCCTGTCTGATACCCGGGTGCGCAGCGCCTGGAACCGGGCCGCGGCCTTAGCCGGAATCAGCATTAACTGCTACCAGGGCACCCGCCACTCCTTTGCCACTCAGCGGCTCATCTCCGGGCACTCCGAGCGCAAGATCATGGAGGTCACCGGCCACAAGACCAGCGCCGCCTTCCGCCGCTATGGCAAACTGGTCACCGAGGCCCTCCGGGCCGTGATCGACGATGATGGGCACGAAGGAAAATTCAGAAGATAAAAAAACCGGGCGATTCGCCCGGCTTTGTCCGTACACCATCCGTACCACTCCTAAGGCCCCACAAAACCCCTTGATTTACCTCAATTATTTAACCGGGGCGGAAGGTTCGACTCCCGCCGCCTCCACCAGGTAAAACCCTTTATTTATGCGGGTTTGGGGATTTCACCGGGCTAAAAACTGTGTCCGTACACCGTCCGTACGGTCAGCCACGGCAGGCCCTCCAGAGGGCCCCGCAGATCACCGCCAGACCTACCAGGGTGCAACCGGCCCAAAATAATTTGCTAATCATGATTGGTCCTCCGGGGACTCCCGGCGGCCTGCGGTCAGGCAACCCGGGGTATCAGGCAGGCGGCAGGCGATGCCCCCGAGCCAGTGACGGCAGACCGGGGCCTCATCCCCCAGGCTGATCCCCGGCCAGATATGGGCGGTATCGGCTTGCCAGTGGGGGCAGGGCGGCGCCCGTTCTGTGATCATCGATCATCCCCCTCTTTGGGTGATGGGAAGGGATTGTTAATTCGGGATTTTTTTCCACAGGCGATACAGGCCGTAGATAATTCCAGCCGCAATGATGAGTCCCAAAATAATTCCAAAGGTCATGTCAAAACCTCCTTTGGTTTATTTCCAAAACTGCCACCAGTGCCGCGGCGGCGTGCGCAGGATCGCAAAGATCCGGTTGGCGGCGCCGGTGTTAGCCTGGCCCAATTCCGCCGCTTCTTTCAGTCCTACCTGATACTCGGCGGCGGCAAAGGCGTCCGCGGTCCGGAACAACAGGCCGGCCGGTTGGCCCTGAGCATCAAGGAGCTTCCTGGTATGCAGCACCGGTGCCGTCGGCAGGATGATAGCGGGCAGGGGTTTTAGTGCCTCCCGGGGGATTTGCGGGCCCGGGGCGGCGCACCCTGCCAGGGTTATTAAAATGATCGGCCAGGCCATCCAGGTCATTAGCTCTTTGCAGTTCATGGAGCTTTCTCCTTTGCTGGTCGGCTTTGGTCTTAATCGCCTCCCGCTCCTGATAGAGTTTGACAAAGCCTTCGTAGCCGATTCGGAGGCCTTGTTCAGCGGTGGCCTGAGCCGCCCGGGCCTGGAGTTTGGCGGTGTGCTCATAATTGAGGACTATTAGGACCGCGACGACCGCCAGCCCCCCCACCAGCCACCCTCCCAGCCGGGAGATGATGAAAGTCCAGATGATGGTGATCATCTCTATTCTCCTGGCGGGGCCGGTTTCGCCCGGGACGGCGGCGGCCCTGGGGGCATCCATGGCTCTTCTGATCCCCATTGCGGACCGGAGGACCGCCAGACCCGGCCGGCGGTGTTGACCCCATAGACGCCGGCGACGCTGCCCACAATCACGGAGATATGAGCCCAGATACCTAATCTGATCCCCAGGGCCTCACAAGCCCCCATGATCGGCAGATAAACCAGGATGAGCACCATGAGCAGCAGCCGGGACGCCGACAGCTGGCCCGAGGAGGGATCGATAATCAACTCCACCGGCTTCCGTCGGCCCCGGCGGCTCATCACGCCCCCCAGGGCACCGGAGCCAGGGGCCCGGTGCGCACCTTGATCCAGGGCAGTTGGAAGTGCATCCCATCCCGCAGATTATCCGGTTGCCAGAGCCCGCCCCACTCGAAGCCGGACTCGGCAAAGCACTTGACGAAGTCGGGGGATAGGGACGGGTCCTCGCCAAAGCCGTTGTTGCCGGCGTTCAAATCCACGGCCAACCCCCAACTGTGCACCGAGTAACCCGAGCCGCCCGTTTTCCGCCGGATATTGAAGCAGCCATCATAGGTCTGGAGTTCCGGCGCCAGGCCCCGGGCTCCCAGGAGGCCGAAGGCTCGGCGCAAGGGGGCTTCCAGGACATAGTTGCCATAGATTTTGTGGCCCCAAGGGTTGCCCTCATAATCCCGGACATGAGCGAAGGCGGCGGCAAATTCGGGGAAATCCAGAGACCGTAAATAGGTCAGAGCGAACTCAGGATCCCTGGGGTCGCCAAAGATAAATATCATCTGCGATTGAAACATCGGGAAATCAATTTGGGTTTCTGGATCAAGCATCCCTCATCCTCCTTTCTACTGCCAGGACCACAAGTTTGTAGCGATCTGCCACCCCAAATTTCGCCCGGAGATGATCGCAATGGCTATCAATCCCACGTTCGGAGATTCCCATAGCCTCGGCCATTTCTTTGCAGGTATAGCCCAAGGACAACATATTAAAGATTTGTTGTTCCCTGGCGGTGATTACCACGGCCCCGCATTCAACGCACCTGGAGAAGTCGCCTTTTAACTTCACCATAGTTTCCACCAGGGCCGCCGGGGCGCTTCCGGCAGGCCGTCGATAATGACGAAAACATCCTCCAGGCGAATATTCTTCCCCTTGGCCCAGAGTTCCAGGCGCCGCCGGTTGATCCGGCTTTTCAAAATCGCCTTCTGCTCCGGGGTAAAACGCCAGGTGGCCCCATGTTATTTATTTCCCCTGATTATCGCCTCGATGATCACCCCTTGTGACGATAAGATTTGCCCATGTAAGGACTCGAAGTCCGCTGACATGGATTTATTAAGGTCCTTGACCTCATAAAAAAGGTTTTGGATATCGTTTTCCGAACGATTTATCCGCGTCTCCAGGGCCTGATGGAGAGGGCAGTTTTGCGGATCTCCATGACATGGAATCACTTCGGCGATGGTTTTGGGCATCTTAGTGAACTCTCCGATTTCGATATTTACCCCTCCACGATCTTTAAAAAGGCCGAACCATCGGGCGATATCCCTCAGGTTGCCGCCGGTGGCCACCGTCAGGATAACTAACATCATGCCGATGATGATGAGCACGAGATGATGCGGTTCACAGAGAGTTTTTAGATCCATTTCTTGATCCCGTCTTCAGGCGTAAGTTACGTCGGATCCTCGATCTCCCAGACATCATAGGCGGCGACATTTTTGCTCACCCCGTCGGCGATCGCATATTCCGGGCAGGTGGTCACGGCCTTGAGGGCGGAGTTGCCGGTATCCACCAGCACCGCATGGTCGCCAGCGCCATCATCGGTCCCCATAACGGCTTTCTGGGCCAGGGTCAACTTGCGGCCAGAGACATCGCCATCTCCCAGGGTGAAATCTCCCGGCGCCAGGGCGCAGTTGGCCAGGGTGTAGATGGCCACCTCGGCATAGGTCACGGGTTCCTGGGAGCAGATGTGCAGCTCGTCGGCATTGTTCTTGAGGTCATTCAGGGCCAGATCCATGGAATCGTGATCGATCGCCTTACCCATTGATTTTCTCCTTAAAAGACCAGAAACATATTGCCGGCCCCGCCGGCAAGCACCGTCTCATCACAGTGCGTCAGGCAGCGGCAGTCTTCCGGGTTGATATCCAAAGTCTCCGGCTCGCCGCAGGTGGTGAGCGAACGGCAATCTTCCGGTTCGATCGGTCCCAGGGGGCAGCCGGTGTTGATCTGGAAATTGTCGAATCGAACATCGGCCGCGGGACTAGGATTATTCCAGGTATCTAGATAAAGTCGAACCTTTGCATCACCTTTCAGTTTTACATCAGTAACATTGCCAATTTCAGACCAGCTGGAACCATTCCACCAATAAGCATAGCACTGCCCGGTAGAATTGTTTCGAGTTATCCTAAATTTACTTGAAGTATCACTGGTAGTATAGTTAGTTCCAACATGAATCCACGATGAACCATCATGCCAATACGCAGTATAGACATGCTGACCAAAGACCGAATACTGATAACCAGCAAAGAACCGAACCGAACCGATAGCCATCCTAAGATCAAAACGATAACCATCTCCAGGATCACCTTGCCTGGCCCAATCTACCTGAACATCAAAATCTCCGGTAAAGATTCCCTGAGTCTCGACATAACTGACAACCTCACCAGAATTGCCACCAGCATCGGCAATTCGTAAGGCATTACTCTGAATATCTAGGGTCCCACTTGCCGCTTTAGTGACCGCCCACTTTTCCGCATTGGGCGGATCGCCGTTGACCCCAGCAAAAATATCATCCCACCAGCACGACATTTAAAACCCCTTGGCCACTGCTACTAAATCATATTTGGTGTCATTTCCATCATAATCAAATCCAAAATAATCCTTCTTACCCGCAGCCGAAAGAGTAGGGATACTGGGAATATCAGTTCCAAATCGAACTTCGGATCCGACAGCAATTCCCCTACCACCATTCCCATCCTGCTTGCATTTAAGAACACATTTCTGCCCATCCACCGCCCCGGTGAGGGTGAAGGTAGTGAGGGCCCGGTCCAGCAGCACCTCGGCGGTGGATCCCAGGGACCAATCCACGGTGATCGCCGCCCCTGGGGTCAGGACCTGGACCGCCTGGCGCAGTTGCAGGGCCTGGAGTTCTATCCAGGCATCGCCATCGAACAGGATCGCCACCCCGGCATATAGGACCTTGGCGGAGATCGCATGGGTGCCCGCATCCCAATGGAACTGCCGGGTGGTGGTGGCGTCGGCGGCGGCGCTCACCGTCGGATTACCGGCGGCATCCAGGTTAAGGAAATAATCACCGGTGGTCTTCCCGACCATGGGCAGGCTGCTGGCCTGGGCCTGGCGGTAAAACTGGCCGCCGCTCCAGTAGGCCCCCGGGTCGATCGCCAGGTTATAATCCGGCCCGATGAGCGTCCCCTCAGCGAAATCGTAGCTCTCCAGGCCGATCAGGCCCCGGCGGTCGAAGATCTCCTGGAGGGCCAGGGGCACGCCTAAGGCGCCGCCGGAAAGGCCCGCCAGCGCCGCCAGGGCCTGGTCCAGGGCCCCGGCCAGGAGGGCGTCGTTGCCATTCATACGGGCGATATAATCGACTTCCGCGGTCAAGAACGTATGCAGTTGTTCCAGGATCGTAGCCATCTCAACTCCCCAAAAGTTCGATGAAGGTGCCGTCGGCGGCAAACCGGCCCCAAACGCCTAAGGGCAGGAGGCCGAAGCCGTCCACCAGGGTGCCCAGCTCCCCTAAGGTCAGGGGCCGCACCTGGTAACCGGTGGTCTCGTCCCGGACGATCTGGACGATATCATCCGTGAAACTCATATAGATGATGTGCGTGGTGCTGCGCACGGTCTTGGCCAGGCCCGCCACCACCCAGCGCCCCCCGGTGGTCTTTTTCAGGGCCACCGATTTCCCCATCTCGGCGTAGTAGATCTCCCGGTTATTGCTGGCGATAGGGACATTCCGGAGGATCTCGGGCTCGCCGATATCGACATCAACGCACCAGACCCATTGGTTCTGATCGTCATAGAGCTGCTTGAATTCCGAGGCGATGGTCCCGGTTTTCTCGCCCGCGGCCTCGGCTTGAGACCAATCTAAAATCTTTCGGATCGTCATGCCCGCAGCACCTTGAACCCATCCAGGGTGAGGATCGGCACCTCACCCCGTTTGATGGTCTTGGCCAGATTGGTGATGGCGAATTTGCGCCCGTCCGGCAGGAGCACGATGTCCCCCGGTTCCAGGGCCAGGTCATCTTCCATAACCAGGCGCCGGGGCCGGGCCAGGGATTGCTCCCAGGTGAGCTCCAGCATGGCGACGGCGTCGGCCTGCTCCTGGGTGCCGATGAAGTCGTTCTCGATCTTCTTTTCGTTTTCCTCCCAGTACTCCAGGCCGTCGACGATGGCGATGGCCCGCTTCTCCAGGTAGGCCATGTCATAGGGCACGCCCCAGATCTCGTATTGGGCGCTTCCCAGGCACATCATGATGAGCATGATGCCCATGAGAGAAATCGCCGAGGCCAGGCGGCCTATCGGGATGGTCGGGCAGGGCCCCGTCGGGGTGACGATGACCAAATCGACATTGATCATCTGCCCGCCGACGTAGCCGGAGACCAGCATCAGCACCAGGCTCGGCACCCAGACCGCGATCTCTACGGTGATCACCCCGTGAAAGACGTCGATTTCCAGATAGGACTCGGAGCCCACCGGCAATAACCCGGAGTTTACCGACTTGATCACCCGCAGTTGGGTGTTCTTGGCCCGCTGCTTATGGTCCTCGGACCACCAACATTCGAGTTTCTCCCCCATGGAGAAAAAGCCGGTGGTCACCTGGGCGCTCCCTAACTTCTGATAGGGGCCGTCGACCTCCTCCAGAACGGAATCCAGGAAGGTCACCTGGACCCGGTTGATGTCGTCCTGGTTCCGGGCCGGGATCTCGTAATCGAAAACCTTCAGGTAATCCGGCAGGCGCCGGACCGCATTGCGGCTTAAGTCCTTGCTGTAGTAGGCCAGGCGCCCGTCGCCGTCAAAAAACGGCACCCCGCCCACGGTTTGCAGGAGAGCGGTGACCGCCTCCCAGGGGGCGATCCCGGCGACCTGGTTGGTCTTGTGCTTGAATTGGAGGCCCAGGACCGACGGTAGGCGTAATTCGGCGGCGGTCAGGCCCAGGAAGGTTTCGCACAGGTCCCCGAGCATCACCCCGATATCCGACCCGGCGGTATATTCCTTGGAGACGATACTGCGGCGCTTATAAGATTGCGAATTATCCCGGCTGAAAACCGTGATCTTGCTCTCTAGGACCTTCGAGCGCCGGGATTGGCGCCAGCCGCACTGCCCCCGGATGCTCCCGGTGAAGGTCCAGACCCAGTCATCCTCCGAGACCCGGCTATCGCCCTCCCGCAGGCGGATGATCGCCCCGTCCGCCAGGAACTGGCGGCAACTGCCGGTATCGGGATGAAATAGCGCCTCCGGGTCGGCCAGGGTGAAGCTCAGTTGTGCCGGGTTCCAGGAGATATCAGTGCAATAGGGGGTCAAATCATAAGGTTCATGGGTGTAGCTGCCGTCGATGATGGCCCCGAAACTATCGACCCGGGGTGCCCAGGCGAGAATCCGGTAATCCGGCCGCCGGGCGCCGGCGGCCAGGGCAGTTTCAAAATTGTCGGTCAGGGGGCGCACTCAACTCCCCTCCTCATGCTCGCCGATGATCCGGAAGGTGAAAACCACCTCCCCCAGGACATAACCCGCGTTCAGGGCCAGGAAATTATGCTGCAGCAGGTCCTGGCCCCCGGCCTGGAGGCCCTCGATCTCGATGTCAAAGGCCTGGTCCACCCGGTCCTTGGGGGTCCAGGTGATATAGCCGCTGGCCGGGGGGTTGGCGAAGTACTCCCACAGGCGCCGCAATTGATAGGCGCTCATGCGGGATTCGCGGTCGCTGCCGGACCAGTATTCCTTCACCGGGCGGTCGCCGACGTAGCCGGCCCAACGGGCCAGCTGATTGCCCGTCAGGGTCTGCTGGGATTGAGTCAGGGGCCGGGCGGTCAACGGGCCGGTGTCGAAATTCTCCCACTTGTCCGGGTTGTCCTCATAAATCAACGGCGGCAGCAAATCTGCCGGATAATGCAGTTCCCGCAGGGCGGAGCTCCCGGCATTCTCGGGCAGGAGCAGGAGATCGACGCTCTCCACATAAAGTTCCTGGGCCGGGGCCACGGTGAAAGTGGTTTGAGCAGTGAGTTCGGTCATATTAAGCCCCATCCGTTATCGTCGCGGTTACGGTCAAGGTCTCTTCCCCGGTTGCCGCCGGGGCCAGGTATTTGACCACCCCGGCGCCGTTGAGGCCGGTGGCCGCCACCGGGGTCAGGACCGTCCCCAGGGCCGGGGCCTCCAGGGCGGCGTTAATGACGTAGGGGGTAACCCCCTCCCCCTGGGAACCGTAGAGGTGGGTAACGAAATCCACCCGATCCGCGGCCCGGACCCGGCTGACCGGCACCGGGTCGGTGAGGCCCGCCACCTGGACCAGAGGCCGGTAAAACTCGATCTGGGATTGGGAGGCCCCATCCGCGGCGTCCGGGCGCTGGCGGAACACCGCCAGGCGGTTCCTGAGGGAGTCGAAGGCGCAGAGATAGGCCAGGGCATCCGCCGAGGGGTCCTGGACCGAGGACAGCATCTCCCAGCGGGGCATCACCGCCCGATAGCGGGCCTTGGCGATCAGGCCGTTATTAGTGACCAACCATAGGCAATCCCGGTTTTCATAGGCCAGCCCTCCGAGGGTGTTGGGGAGGCGCAAGGTGTGCAGCAGGGCCGGGGGCGAGACCGCCAGGTCGTAAATTTCCAGGTTCCAGGTGCTGACCCCGGCGATCAGGTGATCCTGGCGGTTGACCACGGCCCAGGTGAAAATTGTCCCCGGGTCCCAATCGCCGGGAGCAACGGTCCATTGCCCGGCAGCCCAGGCCAGGGTGTAGGGGTCGACCTGGGCGACGCCGTTGAAGGATTGGCCGCAGGCGTAGATCTGGCCGTAGGAGCCGGGGCCGGCGCTGCTGAGCCAGGCCCACAGGAAAAAGCTGAGACCCCGCCATTCCTGAAAGGCCCCGGTATCGGCGCTGAACAGGGCCAGGCGGTATGACCAGCCGGGCCAAGCCAAGATATCCAGGCCCACGGCCAGGGCCAGGATATCGGCCCCGGGGAGATAATAAAAGGCCTTGGGGGGCAGCGACGTCATCAGGGCCTCGGAGTAATGCCGGGGCGGGGTCACCAGATAATCGTTATAGTGAATCCCCGGCATGACCCCGTCCCACTCGGTATAGAGCTCCGGCACCGCGGTTTTAATCGGCCACAGGCTCATACGGTCACGCTCGCGAGGATGGTCTCCGACCCGGCGGCCACCGCCGGACCGAAATAAAAGTTGTCGGCATAGCCGTCGGCGTCAGTCCGGCTTTTCTCATGCAGCAAGGCCCCCAGGGCCTCAGGCGCCAGGGACCAGTGGATCACCCAATCGGGGCAGGGCTCCCCGGCGCCCCCGAGGAGGCGGGTGCGCACCACCTGGCCGACATATTGGTGCGCATGGGTCTCCGCCGAGACAAACGCCGGATTGGCCAGGACCGCGGGCACCGCCGCCAGGATGAATACGCGGATGTTGTTATCGCTTTGCAGGGTAATGAGCAGCTGGTGGCGGCAATCCACCGCACTCAAAACGCAGGGGGGCACTGTGCTCTGCCAGCGGACCGTCCGGCTCCGGTAATCGATGCCCGCGACCTTGCCGGTATCATGGCTGATAAGCACCACCTGACCGGCGGCCAGATAGGCGATATTATGGTAATAGGCCGCCGCCAGGGTGATGCTACCCAGCAATGCCCCGGTGTCGCAGTCGTAGCAGCTCGCCTCGCCGTAGCCCGTGGCGATGACCATCAGGCGCTGCAGGTCATCTAGATAGCGGGCGCCGACGGAAAGACCGCCGCTAGGCTCCCAATCCGGGTGCAGGGAGTTGCCCGGCTGGATCTGGCCGGTGATCTCGTCGGTGCCGTAGGAATAGCCGCTATACGGATAGGTCAGGGCATAGCGCCCCCCGATCCGGTTGACCTTCCCGGCGCCGTTCAGGGGCGCTCCTAAGTTGGCCTGGGAGCCATCCCGGAAGATCTTGTCGAGATAGGAGCCGCTATAGAGGACCAGGGCGTCCCAGGCCGCCAGATAGGCCATAAAGGCGGGCGTCGCCCCGTGGGGGTCGATGGCCTTCTCGCTGGTGTAGATTTGTTCCAGCATGCCCTCACCTTTAGGCGGTGCCCCACCTGATTTTTACCCGGTCCGTGCACCCGGCCAGGGCCGGGGCCACGGGGGCCAGGTAGATATTCACCGCGCAGCCGGCCCGGTCGGTCCGGGTATGCTCCCAGCGCAGCGACCCATACGGCGCCCCTTCCAGTTCGGTAATCGGGTCGTAGGACACCAACTCCCAATAGACCGCCCCATCCGGTCCGGGACCGCGGGCGGTCAGGACTCCGCCGCCGCCAATGCGGGGCGCGAACGGGGCCAGGAGGCTCATGCCAACCCTTTCTGTAGATAATCCGCAAAATATTGATCCAGCCAGTCAAATAAAGTTTGCCGACTAACCGCCTGGATAATCAATGGCGTGCCGCTGCTACCGCTGCCGCCGTTGCCGCGGAACGCGGCCACCACCGCGGCAAATCCCTCCTGCAAAATCCCATTGGTTTCGAGCATCGCTTCCTTCAGGCCCACGTTAATTTCCGCCATGGGAATGGAGGTCTCCCCGGCGATCAGGCCCCGGACCGCCTCGTGGGAAGTCACCCCGCTCTGCACCCCGGAGGCGCTATAGGATGACGTGCCGCCGCTGGTCAGGAGCATGCCGATCAGGCCAATGACCCCCATGACCGCGTTGGCGATGGCGCCGCCGGCGGCCCCGAAGATCGCTTTGAGACCCTGCACCAGCAAGTTCTTGAGCTGATCCAGGCCGGACTTCAGGGCATCGTCAAAAAGTTTTTTGAAGAAGGTGTTGAGGGCCTTGAGCACATCCTGCCCCCCCTGCATGATCGAATCCACCAGGGTGCTGAAGCCGGAGACGATGGTCCCGGCCATGGCCCCATATTGGGCATCGGCCTGCTTCGCCTGGAGATTGGCTTGTAAGGCTCCGGCGAATTCCGGGGTGTAGCCCCCGGCCTTGATCGCCTCGGCTTTGGCCCGCTGCCAGTCGAGATAAAGTTTTTGCAGGATGGCTTCCTGGGTGGAGATCGCCCCCAGAAGTTGGGCGGTCTCGATGGTCAGGTCCTCGGTCTTTTCCCGGTATTGCCGCCGGATCTCCACCTGCTTGGTGAGTTCCTCGGTGAGCCGCTGCTCGCCCGTCAGCCGGATCTTGGCGGCGTCGGCGTCCAACTTGGCGAGCTCCGCCCGGTTCTTCATCTCCAATTCATAGCGCCGGTAGGCCGCCACTTGCGGGCTGACCTGCTCCAGGGCCAGACCTTGCAGGGCATCAGCATGGGCCTTGATTTGCGCCTGTTTTTTCTGGTCGATTAAGGCCAGGGCCGCGGCGGTTTCCCCTTGCTCCATCTCCTTGAGGCGCTCGTAATAGGTCTGGCCGTCAATCAGGCCTTCGGCTAGTTGCTTATCCAGTTCCGCCTTTTTGACGGCGTGCTCCGCCTTCAAGACCTCAATCGACTCTTCGGCCTGTTTGAGATCCGCCTGGCGGATAGTCTCCACCATCTTCAGATAGGCCCGCACCTCCTGATCATATTCGATATCCGCGGCGCTTTTCCCCGTCTTTGCGGCCCTGGGCGCATTCACGGCCTGGTCCTGCAGGGCCTTTTTGGCGGCTTTGTCCGCCCGGGCCTGGGCCCCGGCATTATCCCGGTTAATGTCCGTTTCCAACTGGGATGCCAGCTCCGGGGAAATTTCCCCTCGGGGGCTGATGCCGGGAACCGGTTTTAATTTGATACCTTCTTCGGGGCTGGTCAGGGGACCGTGGCCCTGGGCCGCGGCCTTCTTTTGGGCCGCATCAATTTCTTTTTGCAAACCGCGGATTTGGTTCAGGCCATAGGCGATGCCGCCCACGGTCACCGCAATGGCGATGGCCCACGGGCCGGAACAAGCGATCTGCAGACCCAGCACGGCCCCGGTGGCGGCGATAATCTGGGGGATCACGGTGGTTAAGGCCACGCCGATATTAAGGATATAACTGGCCATTTTGGCGAACACGGCCAGTTCCAAAATCGTCATGATCAATTCTTTATGGGCCGCGACAAAATTAATGACCATCTTGATCGACAAAAAGCCGTTTTCGATATAGGCGACGATGACTTCCGAGAGTTTGGCCAGTTCGACGCGATTACGGATGATCCACTCATAAAAATCTCGCCAACTCTGGATTTCCGCCCCGGTGATGGCCACGGAAATCGGCTTGATGAATTCAAACAGGGCCTCTTTGGCCTGCTTGACCGCCACTTGATAGCGTTCCAGCTCGCGGATCGAGGTGTCCGTCGCCTCGGTCCCGACCCCCTTCATTTTGGCCGCGGCCTGCAAGACAAAATCTGTCAGGATTTGCGCTTTTTCCGCCCCGGAAATCAGGGTGGAATCCAGCATCTTTTTGGTTTCCGAGCTGGCCGCGGCTAAGGCTTCGCGGATGCCTGGGGTCAATTCCGCCAGGGCTTTGGGGGTGCCCTTGGTGATCGTCTTAACGATGGCGTCAAAGGCGTCGTTGACCGTCATCGCCATGCTGGGGGCCAAATCCTGGGCGGCCTGGGCCAGTTTCGGCAGAAAATCGATCGAGACCCCGGCCTTGAGGAAATTGTTGACCGCCTGCAAGGCCCGGTCCTCTTCAATGCCCTTGGCTTGGAGTTTCTGGACATAAAGATCGATGTCCCCAGCCGCGAGGTGGTAATAGCGGCCGAGGGCTTCGGCGGAAATCCGCAGCAATTCCGACTTGCCGCCGATCTCCAGAATGGATGAAGCAAATTGTTTTAATTGCGAGACAATTTCATAGAGGCCGAGGCTGATCCCGGCGAAGGACAGGACTTCCTTGATCCGTTGGCCGAACGATTCCGCCACCCCCTGGAAGGAGGCCAATTGCTGGCGGCCCTCCATCAGACCCTGTTTCAGGTCGGTGACATCCACCCCCAGTTTGGCGATTAAACTGCCGAGATCGTCAGCCATTACCTGTCCTTTTCCTTATTTCCCCCCTTTGATAAAGGGGGGTCAGGGGGGATTTTAAATCCCCCTAAATCCCCCTTTTTCTCAGGGGGACTTAATTAGGCCGCCGTCGCCGGGTCACCACCGGCAGGCCCTGGATCCAGGGCTTCAGGGGATTGTCCCCGCCGGGCGCCCTGGCGGCCGTCGCCGCATCTTCCGCCAGCCAGGCCTGGAGCAATCGCCCTTCCGTTCCTAAGGCGTCCCGAATTCCTAAGGAGACCCCCACCGCCAGCTCCACCGCCAGGCGGCGGCGGTTGGCCCGAGCCACCCGGGCGAGATTGAGGACCAGCCCCACCGGGTAGCCGTCCACCACATCCTTGAAACAATGCCCCCGGCTGACCAGGTCGTCGATTAGTCCGGTCAGGGCGAGGGGGTCGAGGCCCCGGTCCCGGGAGCCCGGCGCGGGATCAGGGCCGAAAAGTTTTTTAGGGGCTCCAGGTTCTGGGAGAAGATGGTTACGGCCAGGGCCAGACCCGGCGCCCACGCCAATTCCTCCACCTCGGCCAGGGGAATTTCCAGGGTGACGGCGATCAGGGACCGCACCAGGGGCATCAGTTCCGGGGCCAGATCCAGGAGTTTCTCTCCCAGGAACTGCTCCAGGTTGTCCCAGGTCATCCCCGCAGCCACCAGGGCCGCCACCAGGGGCCGGGCCACGGGATAGACCTGATCGAATTTTTTTAGGGTCCAGGGCCGGACGGTGTAACCGCCGATCTGCACCGGCCCGGTAAACAGGACCTGCACCTCATCGGGGATGATCTTTTTGCTCATACCGAGCCCTCATCCTCGTAATAGATGATCCGGCCCAGGGGGTAGGTCGGCGTCGCCAGGTAATTATCCAGGATCTCCAGCATCATCGGCAGCTCCAGGACCTTCTTGTCATCATAGGTGATGGCCCCATTGGGCTTGAGCTGGCACAGGGGGACCTCAATATCGAAGGCCCGGCCCTTGCCCGGCGCCGGCTGACATTCCAGGCGGGCGGCGCCCTGGAGGTAATCGCTGACGCCGATGGCGAAGCGCCGGCCCCCGGACACCCCTTCATCGTCGCCACCTTTGAAGAAGGCCTGCAAGTTGGCCAGGATCGGGGAATTGAGCGAAAAGCTGATGGTCAGCTGCTCTTCAATGGCCCAGGTCTTGGCCACCCGGCGCATGCCCGAGCGGTTGCTGTAGTACTTCAATTCCTCGGTTTTCGGTTCCACCTTCAGGCCCGGGGATTCGAAAAACCCCAGGTCCCGCTCTCCGGAGCCGTCGTCAAAGTACAGGACAGTACCGCCGGGAATGGTCAGATCGGCAATGTTGGGCGTGGTCATGTTATCCTCCCGTGAGTGCAAAGGCATCGCCGGCGGCGTGCCCGTAGGTGAGTTGATAGGCCATAAATAACACCCCGTAGTCCGAATTGTAGCGGGCCTGATCCACCCGGCCCGGTTCCACCAGGATCAGGCCCGCGGCCCGCAATTCGCCGGGCGCCGCAAAAAGATTGGCGATCCGCCCGGCGACAGTGGCCGCCGCATCTTTAAAGGCGGTGAAGCTGGCGAGATCATCCGGGTCCAGGACGAAAAAGACCTCCAGCCAGAAATCGAGTTTCCCGAGAGTCAGGCGGTTAAAGGACCCCGGTTCCGCTTGTTCATTTTCCCAGCAGTAGAGGGCGGGCATGGCCAGGCCGGTGAAATCCGCCGGGATGTCCTCCTCCCGTTTTACCACCGCCACCTCCAGGATCTCGTTTAGGCGCTCCTCGATGGCCCGGAGCAGCCCGGTCTTGATGGTCTCCCCCACCGGCTGCAGCAGACCCAGCCCATAAAAAACCCCGCGGCTGACGAATCCTAAATAATCTCGGGCCATGTCGGGGCGCTCCGTTCGGTGGTCGTCGCCAGGCGGCGATATTGGCCGGTGGCCGCGGGGGTGGCGCCGTCCCCTTGATAAAGGGTCCAGGTGCCGTCGGCGTTGAGGACCACCAATTTATTCATCGCCAGCCAGGCCAACTTGCGGATTAGGTCGCCTAAGGAGTTGAGCGTCAGGGCGGCCCCGTCCCCCAGGTCGGCGCCGAGGATCTCGGCCAGGGAGAGATCGTTGAGGGCATTGATCGCCGCCAGCACCCCGGACAGGTCAGTTGTGGGAATCCCGGCAATAGCCGCCTCCAGTTCCGTCTGGGTGGGCGGGTCATAGGAGACCAAGGCTGCTCCAGCCCCGGCCTCGGCGTGGGTAGCAACATTGCCTTCCAGGGCCAGGTCGGAGATATCCGGGAGCACCGCGATAATGGCTGCCTGCGCCGCATCCAACTCGCCCTTGGTGGCTCCCTGGGTGGCATCATGCAGCGCATCCAGGGTCTGCTTGGTCCCGGAAATCGTGAACCCGGCCTTGTCGGTCAGGACCGCCGGCAGGAACCCGGACACATCAGCCGCGGCCAGGGTCGCCGGGGATTTACCCATGACCGCCCCTGGTTTAGCCGGGCCGTAAGTAGTTAGGGCTGCCCCAGCCCCGGCCTCTGCATGGGAGGCGACATTCCCTTCCAGGGCCACGGCCCCGGCACTCAGGTTATCAAGGTAGCCCGCCCTTAAGGCCGTCAACCGGGTCAGAAGAGTATCAACATCCGCCGGGATATTGAGTGACCCTAGCTCATCGAGGTATCCGGCCCGATCCGCGGTCAGCCGGGATTCCAAGTCATCCACGTATTCTTTAATGGCCTTTAAAGTTTCTGTGGACCAACCTGAACCTTTGATTGCCGTCAAACTTGCCTCCAAAGCCTGGGCATCCTTAATGGCCTTTAGGGTCTCGGTTGACCAACTGGCCCCCTTGATCGCCGTCAGGGTCGCTTCCAGGGCCGCCGCCCCAGCCGAGAGATTATCTAGATAACCGGCCCGAGTCGCCGTCAGCCGGGATAGATC